>Ga0256842_1000802_pt1 | contig 27180 bp, 22 predicted proteins | sample 4559240metaG_FD_185973 | JGI IMG/M metagenome (GOLD analysis project Ga0256842, IMG submission 185973) | Hydrothermal vent microbial communities from Guaymas Basin, Mexico - 4559-240 | ecosystem: Environmental > Aquatic > Marine > Hydrothermal vents | place: Mexico: Guaymas Basin | collected... | reverse complement strand
CAAAACTCTCTAGATACATTTGGTGGGTTTTCTTATTCTTTTGTATTTTAACACTTCTATAAGTTAAAGATAAGCAAGTATTTTCACTCCTGCAAAGATAATACCAAGAAATAAAAAGGAGCTAATAAGTACAAGGGCAGTGACGAGTTTTGGTTCACAGTCATAGAGAGAAGAGAGGTTGACATTTGCAATTGCGAGTGGCATAAGTAACTCTATAAAAGTAATTCCTTTAATCATAGAGTCCATTTCAATATTATAAAGTACGATAAAAGCGACCATCGGTAAAAGGAGAAATTTTAGAAAAATAATCCAAGAGATAAGTGTTTTATTGATTTCTCGTATTTTGGTACCATAAAGATATATTCCAAATAAAAAGAGTTGCATTGTAATAGAACCATACGCACCCATCATAAGCATATTCATAAGCGTATGTGACGGTTTGTAGCCATTTGTACTTAAGATAAGAGCTATAATAGCTGCCCATAATATAGGAAGTTTAAGAATATTTTTGAGTGATGTTTTGATGTCGAAATTACCACGTGAGTAGTAGTACACTCCCAGGGTATAGACGATGAAAATATTAACAAGGTTTATAATAGTTGTGTAAGGAATAGACTGCTCTCCAAAGATGGCGATATTGATAGGAATACCTAAGTTTGCAGTATTGCCAATAACACCTGCAACCATTGCAATAGAGTACTCTTTTTTATGACTAAAAAGACGATGTGCAAAGAGGGTTGAAAACACTAAAGTAATTGCAACGATGATGAGATAAACTGATGGTGCGTAGAGGAGTGAGAGATCAACGGGATGGAGCAGGAGTCCCCAGAATGTTAAAAAAACTTGTAAAAAATAGACATTTAAGAGGGTAATTGTCTTGTCATCTATCTGCTCTTTAAAGGTCTTTTTAGCAATATAACCCATAACAATAAAAACATAAATACTTAAAATAGAATATATAATGGAACTCATAGGCGAAGTTTAGTATAATTTTGCTTATGAATACAATAGAAGATATAGAACAATCAATAAAAGAGAATATGGCAGTAATGCTCTACTTCTCAGCCCCAACATGTAATGTTTGTCATGCACTTAAACCAAAGCTTTTGGCTGCGATTGAGTCTAATTTTAAAGAGTTTGAAATTATTAGTGTAGATGTTTCGCAAAGTCAGGATGTAGCAGCACATTTTAATGTCTTTGCTATTCCTACACTGCTTATCTTTTTGGATGGACGTGAGTTTGTGCGAAAATCACGCCATATGTCTGTAGATGAGGTCGTTGCTGAGATAAAACGCCCTTATGATATTATGACCTCATAAAATTGATAAATAGGAGTTTAGATTGATACGTATAGCTATTTTGATGCTGTTTTGTAGTTTTTATAGTGTACTTTTTGCTGCTAATACCGTTATTGGAAATATTACAGCGGTTGAGGGCATAGTAAAAGTAAAACATAAAAATTCAATAAAGAAAACGAAAATAAAGAGTGGATCTGTAATATTGGCAGGTGATTTGATAACGACAATGCAGGGTGCATCTGCTAAATTGGATTTAAAAGACAGTTCACTTGTTGTTTTAGATGAAAAGTCAACGATAGTATTTCATTTGGCTTCTGATTTTGAGCAGAATAGTGGAAAAATATATTATAAGATAAGTTCTAAAAAGGCCATAGATGCACTCAGTATAAAGACGCCTTTTGCTATTATTGGTATTAAAGGTACAGAATTTATTATTAGTGCTGATGAGAAGGACGCTTCTGTAATGTTGCGAGAGGGTGTTATAGGGGTGCAGAGTATAAAAGAAGAGTTTGCACTTTATAGAAAAAGTATGCAAAAAAAGTTTGATGATTTTAAAGTAGAACAGGAGAGCGCATACAATAATTACAAACAGATAAAAAAGTTTGAGCTGCAGGAAAAGAAACGTATCTCATTTCGTGGCAATAGAGTAGATGAAGAGGGGTGGAGCAAGAGGGATGATGCGGAGTTTGCACATTTTAAAGCTTTGCTAGAGACAATGAAGTAAGATAATGAGAGAAAAGCTTTACTACCTCTTTGTAATATTGCTGGTTTTATTGCTAACGCTGTTTTTGTATAGCAATAAAGTAGAACCACTTGAGAGCTTTTCTCTTCGTTTTAATGATAGTAATTTTGCACTGCAAGAAAAAAAGATAGATAAAAATGTAGTTTTAGTGGCAATTGATGAGCAGAGTATCAACAGCTATGGTCGTTGGCCTTGGTCTAGGGATATTTTAGCAGAGGGTATAGAAAAGCTTGCAGAAGCAGATGTTGTCTTATTTGATATGATCTTTTCTGAACCTACAGAAAAATCAAAAGATCAAAAACTGGCACAAAGTATAGATTCTTTGCAAAATAGTGTCTGTGGGTTTTTTCTACGAAACGGAGCTACACAGCGTCATAACCAATATGAGTTGGATATCTTGAATGATTCGGCACTTGATTATTTGCAGTCTCAGGTTTCTGGCAACAAAAATCCTCATTTTTTTGGAGCTGATAGTGCAGAGTTAAATATTTTACCGATTTTAGAGTCCTGCACAGTATCTGGAAGTTTTTCAACTTTGAGTGAGAGTGACAATCTTTTTCGTTCCTATCCGGTTGCATTTTATTTTCAAAATACTTTATACCCCTCCTTGGCACTGCAGGCTTTGCGACTCAAATTTAACAGTGATATAAAAAGAGTAGATGACACGCATCTGACAATTGCAGATCATATAATAAAAGTAGATGAGAAAGGTTTTGTAAAATTAAATTTTTATACACCAAATCAGTATAAAACTATCTCTTTTCTGGATATTATGCAAGGGAAGATTAAACCTGAATATTTTAAAGATAAAATTGTTATTCTAGGAATTACAGAGCTAGGGGCAGGGGATATTGTCAGCACCCCGATTGGACATATTCCTGGTGCTTTTTTACATTATACATTTATATCCAATTTTTTACAAAATCAACTTATTGTAGAGATGCCATATGCAACTATGGGGTTGATAATTTTGATGTCTTTTGTTCCATTTCTGGCTATTATCTTTTTTAGAAGTATTGTTACTCGTATGTTTTTTAATCTCGCTGTATATCTTGTAGTTTATATTATCGCTCATTATCTCTTTAGAGTATATATGTTTTATATTGACCTTTTTTATCCTTTGATTACACTCTTTATAAGCATTGCTGCAGTTGAGGTGCTTGCCTTTGCCTTAGAAGAAAAAAGAGCACGTTTTATTAAAGAGGCATTTTCGAGTTATCTTTCAAATGATTTATTACAGCAACTTGTACATCATCCTGAAAAGCTTTCACTTGGAGGAGAAAAAAAAGAGCTAAGCATACTCTTTAGTGATATTCGAGAGTTTACATCAATTTCAGAGTCAATGGACCCAGTTAGTCTGGTGCGACTTTTAAATAGATACTTTACGCCAATGACAAATGCTGTATTGAAAAATGGTGGTATGCTTGACAAATATATTGGTGATGCTGTAATGGCATTTTTTAATGCGCCCGTAGATATTAAAAACCATGCAGATGCTGCCTGTCACAGTGCATTAGAGATGTTAGAAGAGCTAGATAAGCTCAATGAAGAGTTAAAAACAGAAGGTAAAGAAGAACTACATATAGGTATAGGTATCAATACAGCGGAAGTAATTGTAGGTAATATGGGTTCAGATATACGATTTAACTATACTGTGGTTGGTGATGGTGTAAATCTGGCTTCACGAGTTGAAGAGCTGACGAAAAGATATGGTGTAGCAATTTTAATTACAGAGCATACATTAGAGAAGCTCACGGATGATTTTTTATACAGAGAGATTGAACCTGTACAGGTAAAGGGAAAAGAGAATGCTGTTTTAGTGTATCATTTAATGCAAAAAACACAAGGTTCACGTGAGCTTAAAGTTTTATATGATCAGGCATTAAAAGTATATAAAGATGGTGATCTCTTGCAAGCAAAAATACTTTTTGAAGATATTTTTAGAAAATATGATGACAGTGTGTCAAAATATTTTCTTGTAGCCATTGAAGAAAATCGACAATGGGGTGTTAAAAGAATGGTTACAAAGTAGAACTTATTTTTGCATAAAAGCAATAAGTGCAGCCGTTATTGCGACATTAAGTGATTCAACATCACGATTCATTTCAATAATGAGCTTTTCATTGCAGAGTTTTGCAACTTCAGGGCTTACTCCTTCACTCTCATTTCCTAAAACATAAATAGACTTTTTTCCTTCTTGAATGCTATATAGCTCTTTTTTTGCTTCAAGAGAGAGTGCATAAATGTCTGCATCATCTATCTCACGCAGTACATCTTCAAGTTTCTGGCAAAAATAGATAGGCAGTTTAAAGAGTGTTCCGGCACTTGCTTTGACAACCAAAGGGGAGATTTTTGCAGAGTTTTTCTTTGGCAAAATGATACCATCTACATTTCCTGCAGCACAGCTTCGTATGATCATTCCTAGATTTTGAGGATTGTGAATACCATCAAGAGCAATGAGGCGATAACTTTTTAACTCTTGTATTGCATCAGCACTTTGATAACTTTTTGAGATAATATCAATCGCTACTCCTTGATCTTGTTTAGCATTTTTAGAGATGCGGGAGAGAGCTGCTTTGTCATGGTGTGTAATCTCTATGCCACGCTCACGTGCAAGTAGAAGTATCTTCTTTATTGCTCCATCACTTTTGTTTGAGTTTGCCATATGGAGCTTGTGAATTTCAATGCTTTTGTCTTGAAGTATCTCTATAACGACATTTCTACCATAGAGGGTAATGACTTTTTCAAAAAAAGCCTTTTTATTTTTGTACTCTTGTGTATCTTGCATATTTTTACTCCACTATATTGTAAACTATTTCAGTTTTGTTTTTTGTTTTTTTAATCTCATGGACACTTAGCCCTTCTATTTCAAGGCTGTTAAACGCATTAAGCGATGTAATGTTTGCACGTGCTACCTCACGCAGGACAATTCCACGATATGCTTTTGCCCAGTGAGAGACTGTTTTGCCGTTTTTTAAGAACTTGAGTGTTGTGTAGGGCTGTGTTACTTTATAAAACTTTTCATAATATCCTGCACGCAGATCCAAAATATCATATTGTCCTAAATAGAGGTCGAGTTGGTAAGTAAAACGTTCTTTGTAGAACTTCTCAGGAGCTATGTCACCTATGGAGTTGCCTTGCTTTACTTTATAGTTGGCAATGGTGTTACCTCCAAGGATCGGTCCGTAAAGATTCGAGAAGATAAGTGTATGCTCACGCAAGTATGCCTGCGTGAGGGTGTCTTGCTGAAAGTATTTGAGATAATCATAAGCCACTCCCTGATATCTCTCTATAGCATGCATCAACGGTGAATTGAATACATCTACCATATAAGGTTCACACTCAGAGAACTTTTTTAAACCAAAAAGTTTTTTGATGGCTTCTTCATCTTGTGATGTAGCTATATTATTATATGTTTGTAAGATATCATCTCTTGCGTGAGCAGCTCCAAAAAGCTCTTTGGTTCTCTCTTTCCCACCAGAGTTTTTCCCCTCTGATGGTGAAAAAAGTATTTTTAGCATCTATTGTCCTGATTGGTAAATATAAAGAGTATTTTATCGAAATTCTAAGCAAAAAAAGCTATTTATGATATTTGAATTTATAACAAAGTAGTGTTATAATAACTCACAAGGATAATATTATGAATAAACCAGTCAATAGTCTGGGCGCCAATGAAATACTTGAACTTATATTTGTTTATTTGACGGAGATTTCCTCACGCAGAACCTATGATGAGGTTTTAGAGTTGCTTGCAAATATGGGACGTGCTCTTACGAATGCTGATAGATGTAGTGTTTGGGTTGTGAGCGATGACAAAAAGATGATAACTACAAAAGTAGCGCATGGAGTAGAGCAGATAACGGTTCCCATGGGAAGTGGAATTGTAGGGAGTGCAATTTTAAGTGGCGAAAAGATAATTATTGATGATGTTTATAAAGATAAACGTTTTAATGTTCATATAGACCAAGAAACCGGTTATAAAACAAAAAGTATGCTAGTTGTTCCTATGTATGATAACAATGATAATGTAATTGGGGCTTTTCAAGCAATTAACAGACGTGGTGAACAGGATTATTTTGACAAAAGAGATATTGAGCGTCTTATGCTTGCTTCTACATATGCAGCTGAGACAATTATTGCAACAAAGCTTGAAGAAGAAATTGCTGAGACGCAAAAAGAGGTAGTATTTACGATGGGTGCTATCGGTGAGAGTCGTTCAAAAGAGACCGGAAATCATGTAAAACGTGTAGCAGAGTATTCAAAAATATTGGCATTGGCATATGGTTTGGATGCGGAAGAAGCGGAGTTGCTAAAAGAGGCAAGCCCTATGCACGATATTGGAAAAGTAGCAATTCCCGACAACATTTTAAATAAGCCAGGTCGTTTTGATGAAAATGAACGTGAGATTATGAACAGACATGCAGAACTTGGGTATAACATGATAAAGAGCTCAACGCGACCGCTTTTAAAGGCTGCCGCTATTGTAGCGTATGAACATCATGAGCGATGGGATGGAAAGGGATATCCTAGAGGATTGAAGGGCGAAGGTATCCATATATATGGAAGAATTACTGCTCTTGCAGATGTTTTTGATGCTCTAGGGAGTGATAGAGTTTATAAAAAAGCATGGGAAGATGAAAAGATTTTTGAACTTTTGCACCAAGAGAGAGGAAAGCATTTTGATCCTAAACTTATAGATCTCTTCTTTGAGAACCTTGATAATGTTTTACATGTGCGTAAAAAATTTAAAGATCAATTTGACCATAAAGAGAGAGAAATTAAAACGGAAAATAAAATTCAAGTTTTAGGTGCATATGGTACGCGGGCAAAAGAGCGTGGTACAACATCTTTTTTGCTTAACAAAAGTACAGTATTAGATGCCGGTAACTTATTAAATGCATTGGATGTTGACTCTATAGATATTGAAACTGTCTGGTTAACGCACTCTCACTTAGATCATATTGTAGATATCGCTTATATTGTTGATAACTACTTTAACCTAAGAACAAAAACCTTAAAAATCATAGCATTGCCAGAGACGATAGATATATTAAAAGCAGATTTTCTCAATGATAATATATGGCCGGATTTTTCAAAAATTAAACTAGGAAATGGTTTGCCCGCTGTTACATATGAAGTTTTGGACTTAGATAAAGAGTACAGACTCTCAAATAATGAAACAATCAGAGCGTTTGCGACAGATCATACAGTACCAAGTTGTGGATATGTCTATACAAAAAATAGCCATGCTGTTTTAATCACAGCAGATACACTCTCTTTAGATTCAATGTTGCAAGAGATACAAAAGGACAAAAATATAAAATCAATGGTAATAGAGTGTTCCTTTCCTAATGAACTTGAATCCTTAGCAATTGAGAGTAAGCATTTAACTCCAAAATTACTTTTTGAACAATTGGATGCATTAAAAGCAAAAGATATTTCACTCTATATTAATCATATTAAGCCCTCTTTTGAAGAAAAAATTATTCGCCAAATCAAAGAATATAGCCAAAAATGGGAGCCTGAGATTTTAAAAGATGGGAAATTTATAACTTTTTAGTAAAAACTCTTGACATTGAAAATATTTTGCACTATAATTCTGGCTCAAATTCGATGCCGACATAGCTCAGTTGGCTAGAGCAGCTGATTTGTAATCAGCAGGCCCGGGGTTCAAATCCTCGTGTCGGCACCATTGAATTTTGAATATTAGAAACAGTGTTAGACCAGAATTAGATACAAAAGTATCACGATGGTGGGATAGTCAAGTGGCCAACGACGGCAGACTGTAAATCTGCTCCCTATGGGTTCAGAGGTTCGACTCCTCTTCCCACCACCACTCAAATAACAACACGCGGGTGTAACTCAGTGGCTAGAGTTCCTGCCTTCCAAGCAGGCTGTCGAGGGTTCGAATCCCTTCACCCGCTCCATATTGAGATTCTGGAAGCTGAAGTACAATTTCACCTTACTTCATAATGACTATATATTATTTTATATAAATATCTATATAGTAAAAATCTAATCACAATTACTAATATTTTTATATTAAAGAATCATGCAATGATTTCTTAGGTTTGAAAAGCAGCTGTGCTTATGTGGCTCAGTGGTAGAGCACTTCCTTGGTAAGGAAGAGGTCGTGGGTTCAATTCCCATCATAAGCTCCATCACTAAACTATTTAACAAATTTAAGAAATAATTGAATGATTTTTGGATATAATTCCATTTCAATTCACAAATTAAGGTCGGAGGACACTATGGCAAAAGAAAAGTTTGAACGTAACAAACCGCATGTTAACATCGGTACAATCGGTCACGTTGACCACGGTAAAACAACATTAACAGCAGCTATTACTGCAGTACTTGCAGTTAAAAATGAAGCACAATTTATGGATTATGACCAAATTGACAATGCTCCAGAAGAGAGAGAGCGTGGTATTACTATCGCTACTTCACACGTTGAGTATGAAACTGACAAGCGTCACTATGCACACGTTGACTGTCCAGGTCACGCGGATTATGTTAAAAACATGATTACTGGTGCTGCACAAATGGATGGTGCTATTCTTGTTGTATCTGCAGCGGATGGTCCAATGCCACAAACACGTGAGCACATTCTTCTTTCTAAACAAGTAGGTGTACCATACATCGTTGTTTTCATGAACAAAGAAGATATGGTTGATGATGAAGAACTACTTGAACTAGTAGAGATGGAAATTCGTGAGCTACTTGACGCTTATGATTTCCCAGGTGATGATACACCAATCACTGCAGGTTCTGCATTAAAAGCTCTTGAAGAAGCGAAAACTGGTACTTTAGGTGAGTGGTCTGAGAAGATTGTTGCACTTATGAATACTGTAGATGAGTACATTCCTGAGCCAGAACGTGAAACTGACAAAGATTTCTTGATGCCAGTTGAAGATGTGTTCTCAATCTCTGGTCGTGGTACAGTTGTTACTGGACGTATCGAGCGTGGTGTTGTTAAAGTAGGTGACGAAGTAGAAATCGTAGGTATCAAAGATACTCAAAAAACTACTGTAACTGGTGTTGAAATGTTCCGTAAAGAGATGGATCAAGGTGAAGCTGGTGATAACTGTGGTATCCTTATTCGTGGTATCGCTAAAGACGAAGTTGAGCGTGGTCAAGTTCTTTGTAAACCAGGTTCAATCACACCACACACTAAATTTACTGCTGAAATCTATGTACTAAGTAAAGACGAAGGTGGTCGTCATACTCCATTCTTTAATGGTTACCGTCCACAATTCTACGTACGTACAACAGACGTAACAGGTGCAATCACTTTACCAGAAGGTACTGAGATGGTTATGCCAGGTGATAACGTAGCAATTACTGCTGAACTTATTCACCCAATTGCAATGGAAAAAGGTACTAAGTTCGCTATCCGTGAGGGTGGACGTACTGTTGGTGCTGGTGTTGTTGCAGAGATTATTGAGTAGTCTGGTTTTCCAGATCACTCAAAATCCCCTCAAAGGTAATTAATAATGAGAGAAGCAATTCACTTAGGTTGTGAGAAATGTACAAGACGTAACTATCACACAACAAAAAATAAAAAGACTCACACTGAGAAATTTTCAGTACGTAAATACTGTAAATGGTGTAAAGAGCACACAATGCACAAAGAAATGAAACTGTAAGTCTGGTATTAAATGCCGACACCACCGTCGCTAAAGCGAAAGTGTGGTGTTTACAGTTATTAATAGGCGTGTAGCTCCAATGGTAGAGCACCGGATTCCAAATCCGGGTGTTGGGGGTTCGAGTCCCTCCACGCCTGCCACCATTTATTATTAGTAGAGCTTGCGGGCTTTATTTATAATAAATGACATTTTAAGTATAATGGAAAGAATTCATGGAATTAAGTAAACACATTCGTAATGCAAAACTAGAGTTAAGTAAAGTTATCTTTCCTACTAAAGGTCAGGTAAAGCAAGCATTTATTGCAGTAGTTATTGTTGTATCGGCAGTAGCAGCATTTTTAGCACTTGTTGACCTTTTAATGTCATCAATTATGTCAGCGATTTTAGGTTAAGGAGAAGTTATGGCACATCAATGGTATTCGATCCAAACCTATGGTAGCGACAGAGCAGTAAGAGATGCAATCTTTAATATGATTGAAGAGTATGGTCTTCAAGATAAGATTACAGATGTAATTGTTCCAACTGAAGATGTTATTGAAGTAAAAGATGGAAAGAAAAAGGTAAGTGAGCGTTCACTCTATTCTGGGTATGTATTTGCAAGAATTGACCTTGATACTGAAATTCAGCATATGATTCAATCGATTCCAAAAGTATCTGGATTTATTGGTGAAGCAAATGTGCCAACACCATTAAGTGAACATGATATTAATGTTATTCTTGATCGTGTAAATAATCGTGCAGCACCAAAACCAAAAGTATTTTTTGACAATGGTGAAACTGTTCGTATTATTGATGGACCATTTGCAAACTTCACGGCAACGGTAGATGAGTATGACTTAGAACATGGTACTCTTAAGTTAAATGTTTCAATCTTTGGAAGAGCTACTCCGGTAGATATCTCTTATACTCAAGTAGAAAAGATCATCTAGTCTCTTTTTCACTACGCTAAGTTTAGATTTTATTTGATGAAATTTAAGCTTAGCGTAGTTGGAGCAACTAGTTGCGTGAGCGTTCTGTTGAAGACCTCGGTACCCCTTGTGGGTGAAACTTAGCGTTAGCATAATAATCTGGACTATTTCAGATTATGTAATAAATTATAAAAAGGACAAAAAATGGCAAAAAAAGTCATGGACTATATCAAGCTACAAATTGAAGCTGGTAAAGCAAACCCTGCTCCACCAGTAGGACCGGCACTTGGACAACGTGGTGTTAATATTATGGAATTCTGTAAAGCGTTTAATGAAAAAACAAAAGATAAAATGGGATTTAAAGTTCCTGTAGTTATTACTGTTTACAATGACAGAAGTTTTTCATTTGTTACAAAACAACCACCGGCATCTGAGCTTCTTATGAAAAAAGCAGGTCTTAAAAAAGGTACAGATAATCCTCTTAAAAACAAAGTTGGATCAATCACACGTGCACAGCTAATGGAAGTTGTTGAAGCAAAAATTGAAGATTTAAACACTGATGATAAAGAGATGGCTGCTAATACTTTAGCTGGTTCTGCTCGTTCAATTGGTATTGAAATCAAAGACTAATTTTAGTCAAAATCATCGACCACAATGATTTAAAACTGTGTGGCAGAATTATTATGGAGAATTTGTTATGAGCAAAAGATATAAACAATTATTAGAAAAAATTGATAATACAAAATCGTATGGAGTTGAAGAAGCTTCTTCAACTGTAAAAGATTTAAAAAGTGCAAAATTCGACGAAACTGTTGAAATTGCTATGAATTTAAATGTTGATCCACGTCACGCTGACCAAATGGTTCGTGGTGCAGTTGTACTGCCACATGGAACTGGTAAAACTGTTCGTGTTGCTGTATTTGCAAAAGGCGCAAAAGCTGATGAAGCAAAAGCTGCAGGTGCTGACATCGTTGGTACTGATGATTTAGTTGCACAAATCAAAGAGGGAATCTTCAATTTTGATGTTGTTGTTGCTGCACCTGACTGTATGGGACTTGTTGGTCAAATCGGTCGTATTCTTGGGCCAAAAGGTTTAATGCCTAACCCTAAGACTGGTACAGTTACACCAGATGTTGCTACTGCTATTAAAAATGTTAAAGGCGGTCAAGTTAACTTTAGAGTTGACAAAAAAGGGAACATTCATGCCGGTATTGGTAAAGCTAGTTTTGATGCGAAACAAATTCAAGAAAATCTTGAAAGTTTCTTAGCTGCTATCAATAAGCAAAAACCAGCTTCTGCAAAAGGTCGTTACATCAAAAATGCTGCTCTTAGTTTAACTATGAGTCCAGCTGTTAAACTTGATGTAGTTGAATTAGCAGATATCAAGTAAGCCATTTTACACCCTCTGGGTGTGAAAGTTTTTATTTTGAGATACTCTATATCTCAGAGTAAAGATTTTCATTTTTGTGGGAATCTGGATAACTTGGACTAAAGATAGATGGGGGCATCTACCGAGTTGGTAGTGAGCTTAATCGTTACCTTTCACCCCTCTTGAAGTTATGTCTGGAAAGGAGAACTATATGCTTAAGTCAAAAAAAGCTGAAGTAATTGAGCAGTTAACTGACTCATTTGCTAACACTACAGCAGTTGTTATCTGTGACTACAAAGGTTTGACAGTAAGTCAACTAGAAGAGTTACGTAAAGCTGCACGTGCAAAAGACACAAGTGTTCAGGTTGTTAAAAATACTTTAGCAACAATCGCACTCAATAATGCAGACATGAGTGGTGTTGAGATCAAAGATACAAATATTTTCATTTGGTCTGATGATGTTATCAATGCTGCTAAAATTGCTGCTGATTTTGCTAAAGACAATGAGAAATTTGTCATTAAAGCTGGTTACTTAGATAAAGAACCTGCAGACGTAGCTAAAATCGAAGCGTTCGCTAAACTTCCTGGTCGTGATGAGCTACTTGGTATGCTTGCTGCAACTTGGATGGCACCAGTTACAAATCTTGCAATTGGTATCGATGCATTACGCAAAAAGAAAGAAGAGGAAGCGTAATAGCTGACTCAAACGTGGCTTAAAGTCACACAAAATAAAATAATTATAAAAATGAAGGAGCTATAATATGGCTGTAACTAAAGAAGACGTATTAGAATTTATTTCTGGTTTATCTGTTCTTGAGCTTTCTGAGCTTGTAAAAGAATTCGAAGAAAAATTTGGTGTATCTGCACAACCTGTTGCTGTTGCTGGTGTTGCTGGTGGTGACGCTGGTGCTGCTGCTGCTGAAAAAACTGAGTTTGATGTAGTACTTACTGATGCTGGTGCTAAGAAAATCGGTGTTATTAAAGCTGTTCGTGCGCTTACTGGTCTTGGACTTAAAGAAGCAAAAGAAGCATGTGAAGCATTACCATCTACAATCAAAGAAGGTGTAGATAAAGATACTGCTGAAGAAGCTAAAGCTGCTTTAGAAGAAGCTGGTGCTACAGTAGAAGTTAAGTAATTTCACTTAACAATTTGTGAGGGCTTTGCCCCTCCATTTTTGGGCGCTTTAGCGAAGAGAGAAGACTCTCCTCGCTAAAGTGCCCTTATGTCGTTTATAAGCACTGTAAAAAATCTCTTGAATGCAAGAGTACTTAAAATCTATCTGGTGACGACTAGATACGATATGCTTGAGATATTCAAGCTCCTAATTAACAACTTATCGAGGTAGCCTATGTTAAACACTTTATATTCCGGAAACCGTCTTCGTGTAGACTTCTCTAAAACTCCTCAAGAAATTGAAGTACCAAATTTACTCCAACTCCAACAAAGTTCATATGAAACATTTTTAATGTTAGACAAAAAAGATAGAACTGCTAGTGGAATTGAAAAAGTATTTCAATCTGTATTTCCTATTCATGATGCACAAAACAGACTAACTGTTGAGTACATAGAATCAGAGGTTACGAACCCTAAATATACTGTTCGTGAATGTATGGAGAGAGGTCTTACATATGCTGTAAGCCTTAGAATGAAAACACGTCTTGTACTGTGGGACAGAGATGAAAACACTAAAGAGAAACTTGGTGTAAAAGATATCAAAGAGCAGTCAATCTTTGTTCGTGATATTCCACTTATGACAGATAGAACTTCTTTCATCATCAATGGTGTAGAGCGTGTCGTTGTAAATCAACTTCATAGATCACCTGGTGTAATCTTTAAAGAAGAAGAGTCAACTACTGCTGGAAATAAACTGATCTATACTGGTCAAATTATTCCAGACCGTGGTTCATGGCTATATTTTGAGTATGATCCAAAAGATATCCTCTATATGAGAATCAACAAACGTCGTAAAGTTCCTGTAACAATTATGTTCCGTGCTCTTGGATACTCTAAGCAAGATATCTTAAAACTTTTCTATCCTATTCAGACGATTAAGATTGAAGAGAATCAATTCTTAATGGATTTTAATCCAAAAGATTATGCTGCACGTCTTTCGTATGATCTTGTAGATGCAAATGGAAAAGCTCTTGTTGCAACTGGAAAAAGATTGTCAGCGAAAAAAGCGCAAAAACTGATAGATGATGGACTTAAAGAGGTTCAATATCCACTTGAAGTACTTCTTGATAGATATTTGGCAGAACCTATTATTGATCCTGAAACTGGTGAAGTTCTTTTTGATACTATGACACACATTGATGAGTCAAAACTCAAAAAAATGGCTGAAATCGGCGTAACTGAGTTCAAAATTGCCAATGATTTAGCAGAAGGTGTTGATAGCTCAATTATCAATGCATTCAACGCTGATGCAGATTCACTTAAACTACTTAAGCAGACTGAAGAGATTGAAGATGAGAATGATTTAGCTGCGATTCGTATCTACAAAGTTATGCGTCCTGGTGAGCCTGTAACAAAAGAGGCTGCAAAGATTTTTGTAAATCAGCTTTTCTTTGATCCTGAACGTTATGATCTGACTCAAGTTGGTCGTATGAAAATGAACCATAAACTTGGTATGAATATTCCTGAGTATGTAACAGTGCTTACACATGAAGATATCATCGAGTCTGTAAAATATGTTATTAAAGTTAAAAATGGTCAAGGTCATATTGATGATAGAGATCATTTAGGTAACAGACGTATCAGATCAATTGGTGAACTTCTTGGTAATGAGTTACATAATGGTCTTATTAAAATGCAAAAAGCGATTCGTGACAAACTCTCTACTATGAGTGGTCCGATGAATGAACTTATGCCACACGACTTAATCAACTCAAAAATGATTACTTCTACTATTATGGAGTTCTTCTCTGGTGGGCAACTTTCTCAGTTTATGGATCAAACAAATCCACTCTCAGAAGTTACTCATAAGCGTCGTCTTTCAGCACTAGGTGAAGGTGGTCTTGTTAAAGAGCGTGCCGGATTTGAAGTGCGTGACGTTCACCCGACTCACTATGGTAGAATCTGTCCGATTGAGACTCCAGAGGGTCAAAATATTGGTCTTATCAATACTTTGGCAATGTATGCAAAAGTAAATGAGCATGGTTTCATTGAAGCACCATATAAAGTCATGAAAGATGGCAAGGTGACAAATGAAGTAGTTTATCTGACTGCTACACAAGAAGAGGGCAAAATGATTGCTGCAGCTTCAAATAAACTTGATGAAAATGGCCAGTTTATTGAAGATCTTATTGCTGTACGTCAAGATGGTGAAATTCTTCTACGTAAACCTGAAGATTGTGAATATGCAGACCTTTCATCACAGATGGTTGTTGGTGTTGCAGCTTCACTTATTCCATTTTTGGAACATGATGATGCCAACCGTGCACTAATGGGTTCAAATATGCAGCGTCAGGCAGTACCACTTTTACGTGTAAATGCACCGATGGTAGGAACAGGTGTTGAAAAACTTGTTGCTCGTGATGCATGGGAATGTGTAAAAGCTAAACGTGCCGGTAAAATTGAAAAAGTAGATGGAAAACATATCTATGTTATGGGTGAAGAAGATGGGGAGATTTTTATTGATTACTATCCATTACAGAAAAATCTTCGTACCAACCAAAATACTAGTTTCACGCAAAAACCAATTGTCAATGTTGGTGATGTTGTAGCTAAAGGGCAAATTATTGCTGATGGTCCAAATATGGATCAGGGTGAGCTGGCTCTTGGTGTGAATGCAATGGTTGCTTTTATGCCTTGGAATGGTTATAACTTTGAGGATGCGATTGTTATCTCTGAGCGTTTAATCCGTCAAGATGCATTTACTTCAGTTCATATCTATGAGAAAGAGGTAGAAGCACGTGAACTTAAACATGGTGTTGAAGAGATTACTCGTGATATTCCAAATGTACGTGATGATGAGCTTGCACACTTAGATGAGTCAGGTATTGTTAAAATCGGTACTGCTGTTAAAGGTGGAATGATTTTAGTCGGTAAAGTATCTCCAAAAGGTGAAGTAAAACCTACACCAGAAGAGAGACTTTTACGTGCAATCTTTGGTGAAAAAGCTGGTCATGTTGTGAACAAATCACTCTACTGTCCACCATCTATGGAGGGTGTTGTAGTTGATATCAAAGTTTTCACGAAAAAAGGATATGACAAAGATCCACGTGCATTAGAACTTGAAAAAGAAGAGCGTGATTATTTAGAACGTGAGCACTATGACAGACTTATTATGATTGATAAAGAGGAGATGTTGCGTGTAACAAAACTGCTTACACGTGAGCCACTTCAAGCTGATATTAAAATTGGTGATACAGAGTATAAAGCCGGTGATATAATTAATGGTGAAGACCTTAAAGAGGTAAACCGTTTTGCAATGAACGCAATTGTGAAGTCATTCTCACAAGAGATTCAAGATGAATACACGAAAACGAAAAACCATTTCCAAAAGCAAAAGAGAATCTTCCGTGATGAGCATGAAGAGAAACTTTCTATTTTAGAAAAAGATGACATCTTACCAAATGGTGTTGTGAAGTATGTGAAAATTTATATCGCTACAAAACGTCACCTAAAAGTTGGTGATAAAATGGCAGGACGTCACGGAAATAAAGGTATTGTTTCCAATATTGTTCCTGAAGTTGATATGCCGTATATGGAAGATGGACGTTCAGTAGATGTATGTCTGAACCCACTAGGGGTTCCGTCTCGTATGAATATTGGTCAGATTTTAGAGATGCACCTTGGTATGGCAGGACGTGAACTTGGTAATCAAATTCAGGCAGAATTTGAAGAAAAGCAAGCTGATTTCATTAAAAATCTAAGAGAGAAAATGATCTCTATCGCTGATGTTGCAGGACTTATGAATGCGTCTAAAGTGATTGGCGATATGGATGATGAAACATTCTTGAAATATGCACGTGATTGGGCGAAAAAAGGTGTTAAATTTGCAACACCTATCTTTGAAGGCGTTAATGCCGAGGAGTTTGAAAAACTTTATGAATTGGCAAAAATGGATGCTGATGGTAAAGTGGTTCTTTATGATGGAAAAACTGGTGAGAAGATGAAAGAGCGTGTAAACGTTGGTTATATGTATATCTTAAAACTGCATCACTTGGTTGATGAGAAAATTCACGCACGTTCAACTGGACCATACTCACTTGTTACACAACAACCAGTTGGTGGTAAAGCACTCTTTGGTGGACAAAGATTCGGTGAGATGGAAGTTTGGGCACTTGAAGCATATGGTGCATCAGCAGTGCTTAAAGAGATGCTTACAATCAAATCGGATGATGTTGACGGACGTGTTCGTGCATATAAAGCATTGACTCGTGGTGAATTAGTACCTGCTTCTGGAATTCCAGAAACACTATTTGTATTAACGAAAGAGTTGCAAGCGCTTGCATTAGATGTAGAGATTATGGATGAGGTGGAAGACGATGAGTAGATTAGTACCCGTAGAAGTAACAGAAGAGAACAGACCAAAAGATATTAAGCAACTGCAGTTTCGTTTGGCATCACCTGAAAAGGTACTTTCATGGAGTCATGGAGAGGTAAAAAAGCCAGAAACAATCAACTACCGTACGCTTAAACCTGAGCGTGACGGTCTGTTTTGTGCAAAAATCTTTGGACCTGTAAGAGATTATGAGTGTCTTTGTGGTAAATACAAAAAGATGCGTTATAAAGGTGTTGTATGTGAGAAGTGTGGTGTTGAAGTAACATCTACAAAAGTTCGTCGTACTCGTATGGGGCATATTGAACTTGTAACTCCGGTTGCACATATTTGGTATGTAAGTTCACTTCCATCTCGTATTGGTACACTTCTTGGTATCAAGATGAAAGATTTAGAGCGTGTACTTTATTATGAAGCATATATTGTAGAAGAGGGTGGTGAGGCATATTATGATGCTGAGGCAAAAACACCGGTTCTAAAGTATGATGTTTTAAATGAAGAACAGTACCGTACATTGGTACAAAGATTTGGTGAATTAGGCTTTAAAGCTCGTATGGGTGGGGAAGTTATTCGTGACCTTCTTGACTCTATTGACTTGGTTGATCTCTTCACAAATCTTAAAGAAGCAATTGGTGAGACAAAAAGCGAAGCAAAAAAGAAGACAATTAATAAACGTCTCAAAGTTATTGAGTCTTTTTTAAATTCTGGAAATAATCCTGCATGGATGATGTTAACAGTACTTCCTGTTCTTCCGCCAGATTTACGTCCACTTGTAAGTTTGGATGGCGGTAAATTTGCTGTATCTGATGTAAATGATTTGTATCGTCGTGTAATTAACCGTAATCAACGTCTTAAACGTCTTGTAGAGCTTGAAGCACCTGAAATTATTGTAAGAAATGAGAAGCGTATGCTTCAAGAGTCTGTAGATGCACTTTTTGACAATGGTCGTCGTGCAAATGCAGTAAAAGGGGCAAATAAGCGTCCACTTAAGTCTCTTTCAGAGATTATTAAAGGAAAACAGGGACGTTTCCGTCAAAACCTTCTTGGTAAGCGTGTTGACTTCTCTGGTCGTTCTGTTATTGTTGTTGGTCCAGATTTAAGAATGGATGAGTGTGGTCTTCCTAAGAAAATGGCACTTGAACTCTTTAAACCGCATTTGATTGCAAAACTTGAAGAGAAAGGGTATGCAACAACTGTTAAAGCAGCCAAAAAAATGATAGAAGAGAAGAGTAATGAAGTATGGGAGTGTTTAGCAGAGATTGTTGATGGTTATCCTATTATGCTTAACCGTGCACCAACACTGCATAAACTCTCAATACAGGCATTCCACCCGAAACTCATTGAAGGTAAAGCTATTCAACTGCATCCACTTGTTTGTGCTGCGTTCAATGCCGACTTCGATGGTGACCAGATGGCTGTTCACGTACCATTGTCTTCTGCAGCTATTGCAGAAGCAAAAGTTCTTATGCTTGCATCTATGAACATTTTACTTCCTGCATCAGGTAAAGCGATTGCTACACCATCACAGGATATGGTCCTTGGTATCTATTATATCTCATTAGAGAAAAATGGAGTAAAAGGAAGTAACAAACTTTTTGCCAATGTCGATGAGATTCGTATTGCACTAGAGCATGATGCGCTTGATATTCATGCAAAAGTAAGAACAAGAGTTGATGGAAGAATTATCCATACAACTGCTGGTCGTCTTTTAATCAAAGCAATTCTTCCGGACTTTGTTCCTTCTGAGTTATGGAATAGAGTAATGAAGAAAAAAGCAATCAATGAAGTAGTTGATTATGTTCAAAAACATGGTGGTATTGGTGTTACTGCTGGTTTCCTTGATCGTTTGAAAGATTTAGGTTTTAAACATGCAACAGAGTCAGGTGTTTCTATTTCAGCTGATGATATTCGTGTGCCAGATATGAAACCAGCAAAAATTGCAGACTCAAAAGCACGTGTTATTGAGATTCAAAAACAGTTTGAAGCGGGTCTTTTAACTGAACAAGAGCGTTACAATAAAATTATTGATGTTTGGACAGATACAAATAATACACTAGCAGCTGAGATGATGGATCTGGTACAAAATGACAAAGATGGATTTAACTCTATTCATATGATGGCAGACTCTGGAGCTCGTGGTTCTGCTGCACAGATTCGTCAGCTTGCTGGTATGCGTGGTCTTATGGCGAAACCTTCTGGAGAGATTATTGAAACACCGATTATCTCAAACTTTAAAGAGGGTCTAAACGTTATTGAGTACTTTATTTCAACGCACGGTGCTCGTAAAGGTCTTGCCGATACTGCACTGAAAACTGCAAATGCGGGTTACCTTACTCGTAAGCTTGTTGATGTTGCTCAAAATGTTAAGATTGTTGAACATGACTGCCATACGCATGAAGGTATTGAGATTTCAGATATTTCTGATCAAAATACTTTGATTGAATCTTTAGAAGACAGACTAAATGGTCGTGTGCTTGCAGATGATATTATTGATCCGATCTCTAATGAGATTCTTTATGCTGAGGGAACACTGCTTGATGAGGTATCTGCTAAAGTTATTGCAGAGGCTGGAATTAAAACTGCACATATTAGAACACCGACAACTTGTAAAAGTAAAGATGGTATCTGTGCACTTTGTTATGGTGTGAATCTTGCAACTGGACATATTGTTCGTCCAGGTGAGGCTGTTGGTATTATTGCTGCTCAATCAATTGGTGAGCCTGGTACGCAGCTTACACTTCGTACATTCCACGTTGGAGGAACTGCATCAAGTACTGCTCAAGAGCGTCAAGTAGTAGCTGAAAAAGAAGGTTTTATCCGTTACTATAACCTTAAAACATATAAAAATAAAGAGGGTAAAAACATTGTGGCAAATCGCCGTAATGCAGGTGTTCTTTTGGTTGAGCCTAAAATCAAAGCACCATTTGCAGGTGTTGTGGAAGTACAAACTATTCATGATGAAGTTATTATCAGCGTAAAATCAGATTCTGAAACTGTTCGATATTCACTTCGTAAAAATGAGATTGCAAAACCAAATGAACTTGCAGGTGTATCTGGACAAATTGAAGGTAAATACTACTTCCCTCACGCAAGTGGTAGCAAAGTAGAATCATTAGACTCTATTGTTGAGACTATTAAAGATGGTTGGAATGTTCCTTCTCGTATTCCATATGCTTCAGAACTCCTTGTAGAGAATGGTGCTCCGGTAACGCAAAAACTCTATGCAAAAGAAGAAGGTACTGTGAAGTATTTCCTTTTAAAAGGTGATTATTTAGAGAGATTTGAAGGACTTAAATCTGGATATGAAGTTGTTGAAAAAGGTCTTTTTGCAGCTATTATTGACTCTAATAACCGTGAAGCAGTGCGTCACTATATCGCACGTGGATCTGTGATTGTTACGGATGATAATGAAGTTGTTGATGGGCAAACACTTATTGCTAAACCATCTTCTGATGAGTCAGTGGTAATTGCTGAGTGGGATCCATACTCTAATCCGATTATCTCTGAAGCAAACGGTGTTGTTAAATTTGAAGATATCATTGTTGGAACAACTGCAAGTGAGCAACTTGATGAACTTACAGGTAAAACACGTCTAATGATTAATGATTACATCTCTTCTGAGTACAAGCCGACAATCGTGCTTGCTACTGAAGATGGTGAGCTGTTACGTTATGCGATTGAACCTAAGTCATCTATCTTTGTAACAGATGGCGCAGAGGTGAAAATTGCCGATATTTTGGCAAAAACACCAAAAGCATTACAAAAATCATCAGATATTACCGGTGGTCTTCCACGTGTATCTGAGCTTTTTGAAGGTCGTCGTCCAAAAGCAACAGCACTTATTTCTGAGATTGACGGTGTTGTAAGTTTTGGTAAACCGTTGCGTGGAAAAGTTCGTATTATTGTTAGCAATGCAGATAATGGCATCGTAAAAGAGTATTTTGTAGATAAGTCTCATGAGCCGGTTGTTAATCCTGGTGATTTTGTTCACGCAGGTGAGCGACTTACTACGGGTATTGTATCTTCACATGAGTTACTAAGAATTATGGGTGTGAAAGCACTTTATAACTATCTTGTATCAGAAGTACAACAAGTTTATCGTTCTCAAGGGGTTAATATCTCAGATAAACATATTGAAGTTATCTTTACGCAGATGTTGCGTCAAGTTAAAATTGTAAAATCTGGTGATACAAAATTCATTGAAGGTGATTTAGTCTCTAAAGTGAAATTTGCTCAAGAGAATGAGAAAATTATGCGTCTTGGTGGTCGTCCTGCGATTGCTGAACCATTCTTGGTTGGTATTACGCGTGCTGCAGTAAGTGCGGACAGTATTATCTCTGCTGCATCATTCCAAGATACAACAAAAGTTCTTACTGAAGCTGCAGTTTCAGCTAAAGTTGATAACTTAGAGAACTTAAAAGAGAATGTTATTATTGGTAGAACTATTCCAGTTGGTACTGGTATCTATAAAGATAAAGATGTTATCTTTGAAGAGCAAGAGGATTAATCCTCTGCTCCTCACGCAAACACTTCTTCACAAATCAAATTCATTTCTTTAATCCCCTCTTAAAATAAGCTTACTTTAAATAGATTTTCTGTATTATTCCGTGTCTATAATTCTCTCAATTATACTTCCATATCTCAAAAAACTTGTTTTTTGTAGCTTTAGGGAGTTGCAGGGACATCTGTCCCTGCCATTATAATGGGCTTCGCTCACTATAGAGTAATTGCAGAGGATTACATTCTACTGGAAAAAATTAAGTAAAGGAAATATATGCCTACAATCAATCAATTGATTCGTAAAGAGCGTAAAAGAGTAGTTAAGAAATCAAAATCTGCTGCTTTAAAAGCTTGTCCACAGCGTCGTGGTGTATGTACTCGTGTTTACACAACTACACCTAAAAAACCAAACTCGGCTTTAAGAAAAGTCGCAAAAGTTAGATTAACTTCAGGATTCGAGGTTATTTCATATATTGGTGGTGAGGGTCACAACCTTCAAGAGCACTCTATCGTACTTGTACGTGGTGGTAGGGTAAAAGATTTACCTGGTGTTAAGTATCACATCGTTCGTGGTGCACTAGATACTGCTGGTGTTGCTAACCGTATGGTTGCTCGTTCTAAATACGGAACAAAGCGTCCTAAAAAATAACTCGTTATTTTTTAGAAACAACGATTAATTAAGTACGCGAAACGAACGAAGTCCGTTTCACTGCGCTAACGCTAAGTTCTCTTCAGCAGAGAGCTCACGAAACTAGTTTCGTTTTGAGATGAGTTTTAGCGAATATGCTGAATATATTCAAAATAGCTACAGGGCTTACACGATTTATTTTAGGTAAGTTTTGAGTAAATTTGAAAAAATTGAAGACAAGGAAAAAAACAAATGAGAAGAAGAAAAGCTCCCGTTCGTGAAATTATGCCAGATCCAATTTATGGAAGCAAAGTTTTAACGAAATTTATTAACAAGATTATGTTAGATGGTAAAAAATCTGTTGCAGAAAAAATCATCTACTCTGCTATGGATATCATTAGCTCACGTGGTGAGAAAAGTGGTATTGAAGTGTTTAATGAAGCTATTGAGAATGTTAAACCTATTATTGAGGTAAAAAGTCGCCGTGTTGGTGGTGCTACTTATCAAGTTCCAGTAGAAGTACGCCCGGTACGTCAGCAATCACTAGCTATCAGATGGTTGGTTGATGCTGCTCGTAAGAGAAATGAAAGAACTATGGCTGAGAGATTGGCTAATGAGTTTATGGATGCAGCAACTGATAAAGGTGCAGCGTTCAAGAAAAAAGAAGATACATATAAAATGGCAGAAGCTAATAAAGCATTTGCTCATTATAGATGGTAATAGGAAGTTAATATGGCAAGAAGTCACAAACTAGAAGATGTAAGAAACATCGGTATTGCTGCTCACATTGATGCAGGTAAAACAACAACAACAGAGAGAATTCTTTTCTATACTGGTGTTGAGCATAAAATCGGTGAGGTTCATGATGGTGCTGCTACTATGGACTGGATGGAGCAAGAGCAAGAGCGTGGTATTACAATTACTTCTGCTGCAACTACTTGTGAATGGCAAGGAAAACAGATCAATATCATCGATACTCCGGGACACGTTGACTTTACTATTGAAGTTGAGCGTTCTATGCGTGTACTTGATGGTGCTGTTTCTGTTTTCTGTGCTGTTGGTGGGGTTCAACCACAATCAGAGACTGTATGGAGACAACGTAACCGTTATAAAGTTCCTTCAATTGTTTTTGTTAATAAAATGGATAGAACTGGTGCAGATTTCTATGAAGTAGAGAAGCAAATTCGTGAGCGTCTTAAAGGGAATCCTATGCCTTTTCAACTGCCAATTGGTGCAGAAGACAAGTTCGAAGGTGTAATTGACTTAGTGAAGATGAAAGAGATTGTTTGGGATGAAGATGCAGCAATGGGTTCTGCATACCATGAACAAGATATTCGTCCTGAGCTTCAAGAGATTGCTGATGAGTATAAAGAAAAAATGCTTGAAACGTTGGCTGATGTTGAAGGTAATGATGAATTTGCTATGAAATTCTTAGAGGGTGAAGAGATCACTCAAGATGAGATTAAAGCTGCAATCAAAGCTGCAACACTTGGTATGGCAATTGTTCCAATGACTCCAGGTACAGCATTTAAAAACAAAGGTGTTCAGACTTTACTTGACGCTGTTGTTGATTATCTTCCTTCACCGGTTGAAGCTGAGCCTATTATGGGTACAATGATGGATGATGAAACAAAAGAAGTTGTTGTTGAATCAACAGACAACGGACCATTTGCTTCACTTGCATTTAAAATTATGACTGACCCGTTTGTTGGACAGCTTACATTTATTCGTGTTTACCGTGGTTCTTTAGAGTCAGGTTCTTATGTTCACAACTCTACAAAAGATAAAAAAGAGCGTATTGGTCGTATCATGAAGATGCATGCTATCAAACGTGAAGAGGTAAAAGAGATCTATGCTGGTGAAATTGGTGCAGTTGTTGGTCTTAAAAACACAACTACTGGAGATACTCTTTGTGATCCAGAAGAAAAAGTTGTATTAGAACGTATGGACTTCCCAGATCCGGTTATCTCTGTTGCAGTTGAGCCTAAAACAAAAGCTGACCAAGAGAAAATGGGTATTGCACTTGGTAAACTAGCTGCAGAAGATCCATCATTTAGAGTTCATACTGATGAAGAGACTGGTCAGACTATTATCTCTGGTATGGGTGAGTTACACCTTGAAATTCTTGTTGACAGAATGAAACGTGAGTTTAAAGTTGAAGCTGAAGTTGGTGCTCCTCAGGTATCTTACCGTGAAGCAATTCGTGATGAAGTTGATGAAAACTACAAATACGCAAAACAATCTGGTGGTCGTGGACAATATGGTCACGTTGTATTTAAAATGAAACCTGCTGAAGCTGGTGCTGGACTTGTTTTTCATAATGATATCAAAGGTGGGGCAATTCCAAGAGAATATATTCCTGCAGTTGAAAAAGGTTTTGAAGAAGCGATGCAAGGCGGTGTTCTTGCTGGTTATCCAATTGAAGATGTTGAGATCAGTCTTTATGATGGTACGTACCATGATGTCGATTCAAATGAGATGGCATTTAAACTTGCTGCTTCTATGGGATTTAAAGAGGCTGCTAGAAAAGCAAACCCTGCAATTCTTGAACCAATTATGAAAGTTGAAGTTGAAGTTCCTGAAGAGTATATGGGAGATGTAATCGGTGACCTTAACCGTCGTCGTGGACAAGTTAACAATATGAGCGATCGTGCTGGTAATAAAATTGTTGATGCATTCGTTCCATTATCTGAAATGTTTGGTTACTCAACTGACCTTCGTTCAAATACACAAGGACGTGCAACATACTCAATGGAATTCGATCATTATGAAGAAGTTCCAAGAAACGTTGCTGAAGAGATTATCAAAAAACGTAACGGATAATATCTACCCTTCTTTTATTTGCAACACTTTTTAAATAAAGTGTTGCAAAACTTTCTCTCTTATTTAATTAAAAATAAAAAATCTGTTATAATTGCCTCAAAAAAATATAGGCTTACTATTATGCGTAACTTTTTCATACTTTTACTACTTACAACTCTGTTGTTGGCACAAAATCCAATTGCTTTTGCAGCTTTAGGTGATGTTATTTATGATAATGTCGAAAAGATTGAAAAACTTAAAAATATTGATGAGTATGAGATCTATGATAAAAAGATTGATACCTATGTTGCATCTGTGCAGAAAACCAAAAAAGAGGGCTTTGCTTTAGAGAATGGATCTGATGCTGTCTCTAGAAAAGCCTACCTAAACAAATTGCGTGAGCTTGTTAAGACGAATGATTTTTTTGTCCGTTTGGTTAAGAGTTCTTATGAAACTGCAAAGAAAGATGAAAATAGCAGACTCTTTTCACAAATGATTAATAGTGGGCTCTTAGATACAAACAGACGTAAAAAAGAGATAATTGATTACTATTTTGCACATCAAGAAGATATGAATACAACAGGACTCATTCAAACATACCTGGATGAAGATGCAAAGCTTAGAGCAAAAAAAGAGGCACAACAAAAAAGAATCTTATCAAAAAGAGAGAGAGAAGCTGAGCGTATTCGTCGTATTAGAGAAAATGACAAGCGTGAGAAAGAGCGTTTAGAGAAGAAGCTCCAAGAAGAATTAAAGAAGAAAAAAGAGCAGATACGTGAGTATCAAAAAGAGGAACTCTCTAAAACCATTTAAACTCTTCTTGCTCACTTGGTCTGCCCTCTAGTGTGAGAAAAGGTTTATACTCTGCTTTATAGGCAAGGGAAGGGCAATCTTTTACATAGTAGCCTAGGTATATCCATTTTTTTGCTCTGTTTTTTGCATACTTTATCTGATTGTAGAGTGATAGTCTGCCTAGAGAGTAGTGTGCAAATTGCGGATCATAATAGAAATAGATTGATGAGATGCCATCTTCTAAAATATCGATCAGATCAACTGCTATGAGTCTATTTTCAAAAAAGTATAGCACTTCATAGCCAAAATCTTCATACCCATGGACAAAAGAGGCATAGTAGTGATCTGCTGAAGTTTTGTTATACTCCCAGCCTTTTTTTTCATGCATATGAAGATGATACTTCTCAAAAATCTCTAAATGTTCATGACTAAGTGTCGGCTTTTGAACATAAATGCGAAGATCTTTTGCTTTTTTCATCACACGTCTTGCTGATTTTGAGAAGCTATAGTTCTCTACATCTATCTTAATACTTTTACACTCATCACAACCATCACATATGGGGCGGAAGTACATTTTTCCAAAGCGCCGAAAACCTCTCTCTATCAACTCTTGACAAGTATCTGCTGAGCAGTTGTCTATAATTTTGTAATGCATAGTCTGCTCTTTTTTCTCAAGATAGGAGCATTTGTCATTGAGTAAAAATTCTTTAAGTAGATTCATACTTCGATTTTGACATAATTTTAATTATAAAGAGCAAAAGTATGGAGTTAGTTTGGAATTTTTTAAAAAACATCAAAAAGAGATAGTAAGGGCTATTGGTGCCCTTTTGTTAATAGTGGGTTTTGTGATTAACTTTTGGGTAACACCGCAAAAAGCTGTCAGTGCAAATGATATAGCTGCTGCAAATCTCGCACGTATAGAAGCAAGTGTTCAAGGCGGAAGTGGTACACAAAAAGTAAAAAAGAAGCCAGATACTTCTCACATCTC
>Ga0256842_1000801_pt1 | contig 27227 bp, 29 predicted proteins | sample 4559240metaG_FD_185973 | JGI IMG/M metagenome (GOLD analysis project Ga0256842, IMG submission 185973) | Hydrothermal vent microbial communities from Guaymas Basin, Mexico - 4559-240 | ecosystem: Environmental > Aquatic > Marine > Hydrothermal vents | place: Mexico: Guaymas Basin | collected... | reverse complement strand
ACGCTGGAAAAGGTCGACCGCATCGCGGAGGACCTGGGCGTGGACGTGGAGATCGAGAAGAAGATCCGCGTCGGCGTGCCGTGGAGGGAGATCGTGAGGGAGGCGGAGGAGGATGAGGACGTGAACCTCATCGTGATGGGGTCTCACGGTCGGACGGGTCTGGAGCACGCCGTCATCGGCAGCGTGGCGGAGAACGTGATCCGGCACAGCCCCGTGAACGTGCTGATCGTGAAGCTGGAGGAGAGGATCAAGGAGAGCGTCGAGACCGCTAGACCATCTTAAGGCCGCTGAGCACCATCTTGGCCCCCACGATCGCCAGCACCACCGAGAACGCCCTCTTCACCCTCCTTCCTCCCATCCGGTTGGACAGCTCGGCCCCAACGTAGGAGGATAGTAACATCCCGGTCACGATCGCCGCCGCGGCCCACGGGTTCACGTACCCCTTGGACCAGTACTGGGCGGCACCGGCCAGCGCGCTGATGGGCACGATCACGGAGGAGGTTCCCACGGCCAGCATGGTGGGGAAGTTGAGGAACGAGGACATGACCGGAACGAACAGCATGCCACCACCGGACCCGGTGAACCCGCTGAAGGCGCCCACGCTGAACCCGGCCAGCGAGGCCGTGGTTGGATCGTCCCGGATCTCGCCACCGTCTCTCTCCCTACGACCGTCCGTCAACACTCGCAGCGCCATCGCCGCGCACGCTCCTCCCAGAACGAGCTTCAGCAGGTGCTCCGGGGCCTGACAGGCCAGGTACCCTCCCAACTGGGCCCCCGCGACGGCGCTGATCCCGAACACCGGGGCCATGCTCGCGTGAACGTTGCCCCGCTGGAAGTGGCGGAACGCGCCCGTGAAGCCGCCGAAGCTCACCGCGAGCAGCGTCGTTCCGAGCGCGACGCGCATGGGCATCCCGACGGAGTTGAGCAGCGGTACCAGCAGGAACCCTCCACCGACGCCGAAGAGGCCGGAGATCAGCCCGACGAGGCCTCCGATCCCCAGGTACGTGAGGGTCGCGAAGCCCTCTATCATCGGGCGTCGAGGGCCCCTAGGCGGCCTGTGGCCCGATTATCGGCCCGGCCGCGCCGAGACCCCATTTATTAAGTTATCGCCCCCGATCCGCAAGCGTCCTGGACGCGGTGCCCACCACGTTTCCCTTCACGGTCGGGATACGCCTCTCCACCCGGTCCAGGAACCGTCTCACCTCCTCCCTCAACCCCTCCCCGGCGAACGGGCAGACCTCCTCCGTGCTCACGACCCTGACCCCGAGCCGCTCGGGAAGGGCCCGCGTCACCTCCTCCGGGCACCGAACGAGCGGCCGGAGCAGGCGCGGGCCCCTCCGCCACGAGCCCACGTAGCCCAGCAGCTTGATCCGTCGGTACCCGGAGAGCAGCGAGAGGAGGACCGTGGCCGCCGCGTCGTCCAGCGTGTGCCCGAGCGCGATGTAGTCGAACCCCCGCTCCTCCGCCAGCCTCCCCAGCTCGATCCTCCTCAGCGTCCGGCACGCGTAGCAGACCTTACGCGCCCGCATCTCCTCCCGGGCCCTCATCACGTCCTTCTCCGGCTCCAGCCTCGTGACCTCGATCCCCAGCCTCCTGGCCTGGGCCCGAACGACGTCCCACGCCCCGACCTCGCGCCCGTCCACCCGCACCACCACGTGGGCTCCCTCCACCTCCCAACCGTACTCCTCGGACAGCGCCGAGAGCCCGTACGCCGTGGCGAGGCTGTCCTTACCCCCGGACATGGCCACGAGGATGCGGGAGCCGGGCCGGGGGTGCCCCGACCGCTCCAGGCACTCCCGGACCTTCCGCCTCACCGTTGACGCGGGGTCCTTCGATGCGCGTTCTCGGGATCGACCTCGCGGCAAAGGCCGACAACCCCACCGGGTTCGCGACGTGGTCAGGCGGGGCGATCGAGTGCTGGTCCGAGCCCGCGGACGACCAGCGCGTCCTCCGGCTTGCCACCCAGGCCCGGGTGGTCGTGATCGACGCCCCACTCACCCCATCAGACGGCCCCTTCCGACGCCGGGACGAGCGCTTCCGTGAGTTCGCTCCCGTCCTCCCGCTCACGCTGCCGGGGATGAGGAGGTTGCTCCGGAGGGGCGTGCGGCTGGCCGAGCGGTTGAGGCGCCGGGGCGTGCGGGTCTACGAGACGTTCCCCCGGGCCGCCGAGCGGCGGCTTTCCCTGCGGGGTGAGTGCCCGGACGAGCACGCGCGGGACGCGGCCCTGTGCTGCGGGGTGGGGGTGGCGATCGTGGAAGGGTGGGCGGAGACGTTCGGTCGCAAGCCCCGGGCCGCCCTGCCCGGGCGGAGGGAAACGCTCCGCGTCAGAGCTCGAAGCGCTCCTCCCGCCTGATCACCACCTCCTTGGGCTCGCCCTCCTCCACCCGCACGATGACCTCGCCGGAGTGCCCCTTCTCCGCGAGCCGCTCGACGGCCTTGCCGACGCCCTCCAGCGCGGAGTGGCGTCCCAGCTCCTCCTTGTACTCCTCGTACAGGAGGCCGATCAGGTCGCGCAGCGTGCGCATGAGGTCGGGCACCTCCTCGTCCAGGAAGTTCGCGACCTTCTCCCACTCCCAGCGCTGGAGGCACTTGGTCACGAGGAGGAGTTCCTCCTCCCGGGACAGCTCCAGCCGGTCCTCCGTGTCCAGGAAGTGGGTCTTGACGAGCTCCCGGATCGCGTCGGCGGCGATCTCGTACGTGTGGACCATGTCCACGTACTTCTTGAGCCGTCGGAGCTGGCCGTCCGTGAGCGCGGGCCGGTACCGGTGCGGTGACATTGGGGTCAGCAGGAGCCGGGCGACCTCGGGCTCCAGGTCGCGGTGCGTCTCCCCGAGCCAGTCCACCAGCTTGAGCCGGAACTCGAAGTTGGCCCGCTGGATGATCTCCCGCGCCTCGTCCGAGATGGGTCGGATCACGGCCACGGAGTACTCGCCGCTCACCGGGTTCCGGTTCGGGCTGATGTGCACGGGCACGAAGTCGTTCTTGAGCCAGAACCGCGTCAGCTCCTCGTTCGCGCCGAAGCCCGTGCCGATCCAGTCGAAGTCCTTCTCCTCGCACACCTTGGCCAGCTCCTCCAGCGCCCGCGAGCCCAGCCCCTGGCGCATCACGTCCGGGTGGGTCGCGATCCGGACGATCCTGTACCCCTTCATCCGCGGGAACTCGAGCGCGTCGTGGTGCTGGACCATGAGGTCCGGGATCACGTTCCCGGGGGGCCGGTACCCCTTCCGCATCTTGACGATCACGTCGCGCGGGATGGACCCCTCCCGGGCCACCTGCAGGGCCGTGACGATCTTCCCCGTCTCCGTCTTGAGCGCGTACGCCTCGTGGTGCGGCGCGTCCGCCAGCACCATCACGTCGCTGGGCCGGTTCCGGTAGTGCGCCATCACGTAGATGCCGATGAACTGGCGCAGCTCCTCCTCGCCCTCCTCGTCCTCGAACCAGAACCGGAGGTCCGGCTTCTCGAGCCGGACCCGCTGGCGCCGCACGCACTCGAAGTCCTCCTCGTCCAGCTCGGCCGGCTCGGCGTCGAGCAGCAGCGTATCGAACAGCCAGCGCTCGATGGGATCGTCCGGGTCGTACCGGATCGGCTCGTGCATCTTGAACTTGATCAGCCGCACGTCGTCGCGCCGCTCCACGCTCTGCAGGAACCGGACCGAGAAGCCCCGTCCCGCGCCCTCGTACCCGTGGATCGTGGACGAGTACACCACGAGGTCGTTGTTGTCCAGGATCCGGTGCAGGATGGGCACGTGGATCGAGGCCGCCTCGTCCACGACCATCAGGTCGCACTCGATCTCGGCCGCGTCCGACGGGCGCTCGTACTCGACCACGAACTCGTCCGTCTCCACGTAGACCACGTTCCCGTCCTCGTCCTCCTCGAACTCGTACTCCACCCCCAGCCGGTCCAGCGCCTTCAGTAGGAACTCGAAGAGCACCCCCACGTTCTCCGGCTCCGAGGCCGTGACCACCACGTCGTACACGTCCTCCGAGACCGTCCCCGCCCCGGCGATGGCGAGCCCCAGGAGCGCGGACTTGCCCCGGCCCCGGTCGGCCGTGAGAATGAGGGCCGTCTTGCTCCGGGCCCGCAGCAGCTCCTCGAACCGGGTCAGCGCCTTGAACTGATCCTCCGTCGCGCACATCCGGTAGACCTCCTCGGGCAGCATCGCGCGCTCCGGTGGCTCCACGTCCGGGGTCTCCCGGCGCTTCACCTCCACCTCCAGCTCCGGCTCCTCCCTCGGCTCCGGCCGCGCCTCCCACTCGTCCGTGTTCACGATCCAGATCCCGTCGTGCTCCTCCAGCTTCCGAATGAACCGCCGGTTGAACCGCTTACCCACGTGGTCCAGGGTGTACGGGGGCGTGACCAGGCTCTTGTGAAAGGCCGTCCACATCCGCCGCCACCGCTCGAACGGGGGCGTGAGGAGCAGGACCAGCCCGCCGCCGCGCACGGTCTCGATCAGCCGACCGATCGCGTCCGGATCCAGCTCGTAGGACAGGTCCATGACCAGGATGTCCCAGGTCGTGCCCAGCACCCGCTTCGAGCGCCCGAACGTGAGCGCCTCGAGCTCGTAGTCGACCCCCACCTCCTCCAGGAAACCCTCGAACACGTCCCGAAACTCCTCGTACCGCTCCCGCGCGTACGTGCCCTCCTTCAGGCTGTCCGTCACGTAGAGCACGGACACGGGCCGATCCCTCACCTCCGAGAGCACGTCCGCGGCCCCGGCCGCCACCGCGCCCGCCGCGGCCGCCTTCAGCTCGTCCCCTTCGAACACGATCATCCGCCGGTGCCGGTGGGCCAGCGCCTCCGCCAGCGCCTCCTCCCCGACGTCGAGCGCCACCTCGTCCACGTCCGCGTGGTCCAGCAGCGCCTCATCGAAGCACACTTCAACACGCTCACCCATCGCTCACCACCCCCGGGGGATGACGACGGACCACGGGCCGAGCCCGGTGAGGAGGGTCCGCGCTACCGACCCCGCGGGGGGAAGGACCCTGCTCCCCCGGGTCATGGTGGGGACCTCACCGTTCCTGGGCGCGGGACAATTCGGGCCTCGCGCGCTCGAGTACCGACGGCGGTTCTACGAGCGGCCCGACAACATCACGCGGCTCGTGGAGTACTGCGCCGAGCGGCACGACGTTCGCGGCGTCCAGGCGCTCGCGGACCCCGTGATCACGCGAGCGCTCCGGAGGGTCGAGCACGACCTTGAAGTTGTCGCCGTCGTCGGCCTCGGACCGCTCCGCGAGGACGCGCGCACGATCGAGGGGATGAACCTCCGGGCCGTCCTCCTGCACGCCAGCCGGGTGGACGGCCGGGACCCGGACGACGTGCTCCGCGACCTCGACCGGCTCCGCGACCGATTCGGGGTGCCCGTGGGCATCGCCACCCACCGACCCGACGCCACCCTCCCCGCCTGGGAGGAACGCGACGGCGTGGACGTGTACATGGTGCCGCTGAACCCAAGGGGCGCCTTCATGGGGGACCGGAGCCGGGTGGAGGAGCTCCTGGAGGACACGGACCGAACGGTCATCGCGAAGAAGGTCCTGGCCGCGGGCGCCGTCCCCCCGGAGGAGGGGCTCCCGTACGCCGCCCAGTACGCCGACGCGGTCGCGGTCGGGATCACCTCCCGGGAGGAGGCGGACGAGACGCTACCGATCGCCCGACGGTGCTTCGGATGATGAGCCCCTCGGGAGCGGATCCCACGTGAAGAGACGTTCCAGCGCTGACTAGAGGTCCAACTTAACCTCCCGCACCCGCCGCAGCAGCACCCGCTCGCCGGTCCTGACCTTACCCTCGAACTCGACCAGGACGGCGCCGCGCGTCCCGTGCGTGTCCACGATCCGCCCCTTCACCCCGCCCTCCGTCTCCACCTCCTCACCCACCAGCTTCTCCGCGTGCTCCTTGTTGAACGCCAGCCCGTCCACCACCGCCAGCCCCTTCCCCATGTGGTCCGGGTTCGTGACCCGACCCCGCCGTTCGGACACGCGCTTGAACGTCTCCCGCCGCTCCGTGCCCGACACCCGGCCCGCGCCCGCGATCCGCAGCTTCGTGGGGGGAAGGTCCATCTTCACGAGCACGACCGGGTCGCCCTCCCGCACCGCCACCGGCTCGTTGAGCCGCACGTACAGCTCTCCGGACTCGCCGGGCCGCAGCTCCTCCCGCAGGAACCCGTCCTCGTGCGGGACCACATACCCCGGGACCGAGCGCAGACCGACGTGCACGTGCACCATGGTCCGGGCCCCGAGCGACTGCGGGAACAGCGGGTGCACCTCCACGCCCTCCAGATCCAGGTCGCGCGTCACCTTCAGGGAGTCCGACTCCGCCAGCTGATGGCCCCGCTCGATCTCCTCCTCCCTCACCCCGCGCAGCGCCATCCCCACCCGATCACCGGCCCGGGCGGCGTCTAGATCCCGGCCGAAGCACTGAATCGACTTCACCTCCACCACCTTGCCCGAGGGGTACAGGACCACCTCGTCCCCCACCTCCACCTCCCCGGACAGGATCGTCCCCGTGACGACCGTGCCCGCCCCCTTCACGTGGAACGCGTGGTCGATCGGCATCCGGAACGGCGCGTCCACGTCCCGCTCCGGGGGCTCCAGCACCTCCAGCAGCGCCTCGCGCAGCTCGTCGATCCCCTCCCCCGTCTTCGCCGAGACCGGGACGATCGGGGCGTCCTCCAGGCAGGTACCCCGCAGGACGCTCCGGACCTCCTCAACGCGCCGCTCCACCGTGCTCTCGTCGACCAGGTCGACCTTGTTGAGCGCCACGACGCCCCGATCCACCCCGAGGTAGTCGAGGACGACCAGGTGCTCGCCCGTCTGCACCTGCGGCCCCTCGTCCGCCGCCACGACCAGGATGGCCGCGTCGATGATCTCCGCGCCCGCCACGACCGTCCGGATCAGGTCCGCGTGCCCCGGGGCGTCCACCAGCGTGACCTCGTAATCGCCCAGCCGGAACGAGGAGAAGCCCAGGTCGATCGTGATCCCCCGCTCCCGCTCCTCCGGGTGCTTGTCGAGCGCCGCGGTCGAGGCCTTCTCCGTGAGCTGCGCGGCCAGCGCCGTCTTCCCGTGGTCGATGTGGCCGAACAGCCCCACGTGAACCATCTCCGGCATCCCCTCACCCCCTACCCCTCAGGATGCGTACGGGCTCCTCACCGGAGAGCTCCCGGGCGTTGAGCAGCAACGCCTCCGCGCCCATCGGGGTCACGCCGTACACCGGGATGCTGCGCCCCGACTTCACCAGGTAGGCCCGCTCGCACGCCCCCTTAACGGCCTCGGACGGGCACCCCGTGACGATGTCGCACGCGCGGACCAGCCGGTCCGCCCCACGCTCGTCGAGCCCCGAGGTGTGCACGGCCGCGATGAGCACGTCCCGGCCGAACCCCTCCCGGATCCGCACGGCCTCGTCCGGGTCCACCACCGTCACGGCCACCGGCGGCTCGAACTCCTCGAGGGCCGTCTCCACGCCCTCCGCCTGGTCGATCCGCTCCAGCACCGTGCACCCGAGCCGCTCCGCCCGCTCCACCACCTCCGGGATCGGGTCCGTCTCCACGATCCCCGAGACCTCGCCCCCGAGCCCCTGCACCACGGACGGGCGGTCCGTCACCACGGTACCCAGGCAGTCCGACACCACCACCGCCGCGTTGACCAGCCCGTAACGAAGGCACACCATGAGCGTCTCCGAAACGCCGAACGGGGTGTACCGCCGGCAGGACCTCAGCCGACGCTCCGGCGTGAACATCCCCAGCTCCCGTGCCTTGCGCAGAACGTGCCGCTCCGCGGCCTCCGGGGTCAGCCGCTCGAACCCCTCCCGGGACCTCATCAGCGGGCACTCCTCGATGATCGGCTCCCCGCGGGCCTCGGCCCGAACCTCGCCATCCTCCCACACGACTCGCACCGGCACCCGTCCCAGGCACTCCATCACGTGGGCGTACCGCGCCACCGACGATCACGCCCCGGGGGGACCCGGGTGAGGCTGCGCCCGGTGGGCGAGGTCTCCGAGGCGGGGGACGAGCGGGCCACCCTGACGATCTACAGGGAGTACCGACGGTGCCTAGAGGGGCTCGAGGACTTCTCCCACGCCTGGGTGCTCTGGTGGGGCCACGAGTCCGACCGATCGGTGCGCCGGGTGCGACCCCTACACGGCCGGGCGCCCACGATCGTGGGCGTGTTCGCCAGCCGCAGCCCCGACCGACCCAACCCCGTCCTCCTCACGCTCTGCCGGCTCCTCGACGTGGACCCGGGGCGCGGTCGGGTGAGGGTGGAGGGGCTCGACGCCCGCGAGGGCTCCCCGGTGATCGACCTGAAGCCGTACTTGCCGGGCTACGACGAGCCGGAGGGCGACGTCCGCGTGCCGGAGTGGTTCAAACGGGCTCGCCGGCCTCCTCGAACTCGATCTCGCCGTCGATGAGCCCGCGTAGGATCTCCGGCAGCTCGTCCACGGGCACCCGAACCTGCTCGGTCGTGTCCCGGTCCCGAATCGTCACCGTGTCCTCCTCGAGCGTGTCGTGGTCGACGGTCACGCAGTACGGGACGCCGATCTCGTCGGCTCGGGCGTACCGGCGCCCGATGGAGCCCGAGTCGTCGTACTCCACCGTGAACCCCTCCTCGCGCAGCTCCCGCGCGATCCGCCTCGCGTACCTCACCATGTCGTCCCGCTTGAGCAGCGGGAACACGCCCACCTCGATCGGCGCCAGCCAGGCGGGGAAGCGGAACATCCCCTCCTCCGGGTCGAAGTTGTGCTCGAGCACGCAGTACAGGATCCGGTCGATCCCGTACGAGGGCTCGACCACGTGCGGGTAGAACCGGCGCCCGGTGACCTTCTCCTCCACGATCTCGTAGCAGTCCGGCGGCACCTCGATCTCCTCACCGTCCACCTCGACCGTCAGGCCGCCCTCCAGCTCCTCCCTCGACTCCGCCTTGATTCTCCTCAGCTCCTCCGCGATCTTCGGGGCGTCCGACTTGAACTCCGGGCCCAGCTTCTCCATGATTGGCTCCGGGCGGTAGACGATCCGGGGCTCGTCCAGCTCCTCGAACGCCCGGAGATCCTCCCCGCTGTGCTCCGAGTGGCGCCGCAGGTCGTAGTCCGTACGGTCCGCGATGCCGACGACCTCCACCCACCCGAACCGATCCAGCCGTACCTCCACGTCCCAGCAGTCCCGGGCGTAGTGCGCCCGCTCCTCCGGCAGGTGCTGCCGCGCCCGGATCGCGCCCTCGTCGATCCCCATCTCCACCAGCATCCGCTTCGTGAGGCCCAGGAAGTAGCCGATCGGCTGGCTGACGAGTCCCTCCTCGACCGCCTCCTCCACGCGCATCTCGAGCATCTCGCCGTCGTCCTTCCGCTGCTCCTCGATCGGGTAGAACAGCAGCCGCTCCCGCTCGTAATCCCACCGACCCGGGTAGCGCTTGTCCTCCGGGTCCAGGAACACCTCCGCCTCGGCCTGCGTGAACTCGCGGAGCCGAATCACGCCCTGACGCGGGCTGATCTCGTTCCGGTACGCCCGGCCGATCTGCACGACGCCGAACGGCAGCCTCTGCCGGGCCCACCGGTACAGGTCCTTGAACTGGATGAAGATGGCCTGCGCCGTCTCGGGCCGCAGGTACCCGTCCCGGCCCTCCTTCGGCCCGATGTTCGTCCGGAACATCAGGTTGAACTCCGTCACCTCACCCAGCTCGCCGCCGCACTCCGGGCACCGCAGGTCGTGCTCCCGGATCAGCCGCTCCAGCTCCTCGATCGAGAGACCCTCCGCGTCGATCCCCAGCTCCTCCTCCACCAGGTGATCCGCCCGGAAGAACTCCCCGCACTCCCGGCAGTACGTCATCGGGTCGATGAAGTGGTCCACGTGGCCCGAGGCCTCGAACACCTCGCCGATGAGCAGCGTGGGGGCCTCGATCTCCATGAATCCCTCGCGGTACACGTAGTACTCGCGCCATTTCTCCTCGATCTTCCGCTTGAGCAGCGCGCCCAGCGGGCCGTAGTCGTAGAAGCCCCGGGCCCCACCGTAGATGCGGCAGGAAGGCAGCAGGAACCCGCGTCGGCGGGAGACCTCCATCACCCGCTCGTACAGGTCCCGGTCCTCCCGCCTCTCCTCGCTCAACCCTGGCTCCCCCTACACCTCGTACACCGCCTCCGCCACCCCGTAGACCTTCAGCACGTGCTCCTCGGAGACCAGCACGACCCGCCGACCGTCGCGCGCCAGCCGCTCCAGCTCCTCACCCTCGAACTCCTCGGCGCCCACGACGATCAGCAGGTCCCGGCCCTCACCGTCCACGCCCTCCGGAAGGAGCTCTAAGTCGTCGTCCCCCACCGCGCCCACGTCCGCCCCCCGCCGGACCCACCGAAGCGACCGCACCGCCGCGCGGAGCACCTCGGCCACCCGGTCCGGGTCCCGCACCACGATCCCCACGCGCGCCCGCCGCCGAAGGCCCAACAGGGCCTCGCGCTGCCGCTCGTCCGGTCGGAACCCGTACGGCTCGGCGCCCGCCGCCTCCAGCACCTCCTCGGCGGCGCGCCCCGGGTCCTCGGACGACGTGATGTAACCGCCCACGATGACCGCGTCGACGCCGTCCAACCCTTCCACCTTCTCGGGCGTAAGCCCCCCGGCCACGGCCGTCCGGTACGGACACTCGCCCACCCCGGCCCGCTCCAGCAGCTGCTCGCCCGTGACGGACTCGTCGATGGCCGCGTGAATCAGCAGGTAATCCGGCCCGTCCGACAGGCCGTCCACCTTCCTCAACACGTCGCCCGGCTCCGCACCGATCGTGTCCACCAGCGCCCCCATGCCCAGCTCGTGCGCCCGGGTCACGAACGACTCGATCGTCTCCTCCGGGGCCGCCCCCAGCACGCACCCGAGCCCGGCGCCCCGGGACGCCACCAGCTCCGCCTCCAGCGCCCCCGTGTCCATCGTCTTCGTGTCCGCCACCACCGGACGCTCCGGGAAGCGCTCGACGAGGGCCTCCACCGCCCGGACGCCGCAGGACTTGATGAGCGGGGTGCCGGCCTCGAGGAGGTGAATGCCGGCCTCGGCGCACGCCTCCGCCAGCTCGATCGCCCGGGAGAGCGAGGTCACGTCCAGGGCGACCTGCGTCAGCATGCTCCCTCCCCCAGCTCGCGCAGCACCTCGCGGAACTCCCCCGGATCGGCGTCCGTCTTGACCACGGACCGCCGGGAGTAGTGCGGCCTCAGGGCCCGACGCCCCCTCTCCCGCAGCCCCTCCAATACATCTTTCAGCCGCGGGACCCGGGGCAGCCCCAACCGCGACGCCCACCGGTGCACGTCGTAGCTCCAGGGAAGCAGCCCTACCTCCTCGGCCAACCGCTCCAGCAGCTCACGAGCCCGCTCGAGCCCCAGACGCCCCGCCACCTCCGCCGCCCGGCGGGCCCACGCGCGATCGACGAAGTCCTCCAACCAGAGCGGGCCCAGGACGGTGAGCCCCTCCCCGCACTCCGGGCACTCGTCCTCGCCCGGCTCGACCACGGCCGTGAACCCGCACTTCCGGCAGTGCCCCACGTGCCCCAGCCGCCTCAGCGCCCTGTCCGCGCGCCTCGCCCCGCGCCGCACCCGGCCCACCACGCGCACGTGATGACGCTGGAAGAACGCGACGAGGGGCTCGAACGCCAGGTCGTACTTCGCGCACGTCCTCACCACGTACGAGAGCAGGGCCCGGATGGCCACCTCCTGGTAGAACTCGACCCGCTCCACCTCCACCCAGTACTTACGGCGCGCCGCCCGCGGGTAGCGACCAGCGAGGGCGGAGACGTCCGTCGCGGAGACCCCGATCAGGCCCCGGTTCCGCAGGGTGCGAACGGCCGCGTCGAGGAAGGGAACGGGCGGGCCGAACGGGTCCAGGTCCACGTAGTCGAACGCGCCGGCCAGCTCGTCCTCGCACATCAGCGCGTTCGCGTCCCGGTTCTCGACCCGGCAGACGTCCTCGACGCCGTTCAGCCGGACGTTCTCCTCGATCAGCTCCACGGCCCGCTCGTTGATGTCGTTGAGCACGACCGTGTCCGGGTCGAGCTCCACCGCGATCCGGAGGCCGCGGGCCCCCACGCCCGCGAGCGGGTCGCACACGAGGCGCGGGTTGGCGGGACCGACCGAGGCCACCGTGAGGTCCCGGCTAAGGCGCATGCGCGGGTTGTAGAACACGGGGTCGCGGGAGGAGGGCTGACCGCGGACTCGGGGAACCTTGAGTAGCGTCCGGCCCTCCCTGACCGTCTCGACCCTCATCGCCGGCCCCGTGACGCCCTAGTCGCGCAGCTCCACCTCGGTCCCGAGGGCCTGGCCCGGCAGGCCGCGCTCGAACCGGGCCCGCACGGCCCCGTTGTTCCCGTGCGTGTCCACGATCTTGCCCCGGATCTCCGTACCCGTCTCCGGGTGCCTCCAGACCACCTCCTTGCCGATCAGCCGCGCCGCCTCGGACTTGCTGTCCACACCCTGAAACTCTATTATGCACTGCCGTGGGTCCTGCGTGTGCCTGCCCATTCGGTAGTTCACGATCACGCCGCGCTTCACCTTCACCTCCGACATCGGGCCAACCCCCAGGGGGCCGCGGGTTGTCCAGGCTGGCCATCGAGGGCGGTAAGCCGGTGCGGGAGGAGCGTATCCCGATCGCGCAGCCGGTGATCGGCGACGAGGAGATCCGGGCCGTGGAGGAGGTGCTGCGCTCCGGACAGCTGGCGCAGGGACCGCGCGTGGAGGAGTTCGAGCGGCGCTTCGCCGAGTACGTGGGGACGGAGCACTGCGTGGCCACGAGCTCGGGCACGACCGCCCTTCAGCTGGCGCTGGAAGCGGCCGGAATCGGCGCGGGCGACCTCGTGATCGTGCCGTCTTTTACGTTTATCGCGACGGCCAACGTCGCCCTGCACGCCGGGGCCGAGGTCGCGTTCGTCGACATCGACCTGGAGACGTACTGCCTGGACCCCGCCTCCCTGGAGGAGCTCCTCCGGAGCCTGGAGCGGGAGCGGCGGCTCACCCCGCGCCGCGTCGCCGTGATCCCCGTGCACCTGTACGGTCACCCGGCCGACATGCGACCCATCCTCGAGCTCGCGGAGGAGTACGACCTCCTCGTGATCGAGGACGCGGCCCAGGCGCACGGGGCCGAGTACCGCGGGGACCGGGTCGGCGCCCTGGGCGACGCGGGCTGCTTCAGCTTCTACCCGACGAAGAACATGACCACGGGCGAGGGCGGGGCGATCACGACGGACGACGAGGACCTGGCGGAGGCCGCCGCGATGCTCCGCTCCCACGGGGAGCGCGAGCGGTACGATCACGTGGAGCTGGGCTACAACTACCGGATGACCGACATCGCCGCGGCGATCGGGCTGGAGCAGCTCAAACGGCTGGACGAGCTCAACCGGCGCCGCCGGAAGAACGCCCGGTTCTACATCCGGGAGCTGAGCGACCTAGAGCCCGAGATCCGGCTCCCCCGCGAGCGGTCCTGGGCAAAACACGTTTACCACCAGTTCACCATCCGCCTCGACCCGGACGCGCTCGAGTGCACCCGGGACGAGTTCGCGGAGGCCCTCCGGGCGGAGGGCGTCGACTGCGCCGTCCACTACCCCAGGCCCCTCCACCGGCAGCCCGTGTACCTCAAGCGCGGGTACCACACCGCGAGCCTCCCCAACTCCGAGCTCGCGGCCCGTACCGTCCTGTCGATCCCCGTGCACCCCGGGCTCTCCCGCGAGGACCTTGAGGACGTGGTCCGGGCCGTCGAGAAGGTCGTCACCGCCTACTCCTCATGATCCTCAGGGGAACCTTCCTTGCCGAGGAAGAAGTGCCCGAAGTGCGATGGAAAGGGTAAGATCAAGGCCGGAGAGCGCGAGTGCCCCGAGTGCCAGGGTACCGGCTACGTGGAGGACGTGGACATCAGCGAGCACTTCAAGGGCGCCTCCCAGCACGCGATCGAAGGGTACGACCTGGCCGGGTCCCGCGAGGTTCCGTGCCCCAAGTGCCAGGGCAAGGGCGTGATCCCGGTCTACGAGGAGTGCGACCGGTGCGGGGGCACCGGCCACATCGTCGTCTGCCGGGAGTGCGGCAAGGAGCTGGACCCGAACGCCGAGGAGGACCTGTGCGAGGAGTGCCGGGAGAAGATCAAGGAGATCCGCCGGAAGAAGCGCCCCAAGGTCAAGGTCCTGTCCCCAGCCTGCGGGTACGAGGACGTCGAGGTGGGCGAGCTGTACAAGGGCCGCGTCGCCCGCGTGGAGAAGTACGGCGTGTTCATCCAGCTGAACGACCGCACCCTCGGGCTCCTCCACAAGCGCGACATGGGCGACAAGGAGCCGCAGGACTTCTCCATCGACCAGGAGGTCGTCGTGAAGGCCATCGACGTGCGGCCCGAGGAGGGCGAGATCGACTTCACGATCGAGGGGATCGACCCGCGGCCCGAGAAGTACGAGGAGGAGGTCGTGGAGAAGGACCTCGAGCGCACGTACGTGCGCGACATCGACGAGTCCAAGGTCGGCGAGACCGTCCTACTCAAGGGCAAGATCATCCACGTCCAGCAGACGCCCGGCCCCACCGTCTTCACCCTCCGCGACGAGACCGGCAGCATCTGGATGGCCGCCTTCGAGGGGCCGGGCATCCGGGCCTACCCGGACATCGAGGCGGGCGACTACGTGCGGGTGGTCGGCGAGGTCACCACCCACGACGGCCAGCTGCAGGTCGAGATCCTGGACATGGAGAAGCTCATCGGCACGGAGAAGGTGAAGATCAAGCGCGCGATCGACGAGGCCCTCGAGCGCGAGGCCGAGCCGCCCGAGGACCTCACCCCGATGGTTGAGAGCGAGGTCCTGGAGCGGCTCTGGCCGCGGATGCGCGAGGCCGCCAGAATGATCAAGCGGGCCGTGCTCGAGGGCCGCCCCATCCTGATCCGACACCACGCCGACGCCGACGGAATCTCCGGGGGCATCGCCCTCGAGGAGGCCATACTGCCCATCCTCCGCGAGAACAACCCCGACCCCGAGGCGGAGTACCACTTCTACAAGCGCTTCCCGAACAAGGCCCCCATCTACACGATGGAGGACGCGTCCCGGGACCTCAACCACGCGCTCGAGGACGTCCACCGTTACGGCCACCAGGTCCCGCTCCTCATCCTCCTGGACATCGGCTGCACGGAGGAGGACGTCCCGGCCATCGAGGAGATGCGCGCCTACGGGGTCGACGTGATCGTCATCGACCACCACTACCCCGGCGAACCCACCGGCGAGAGCGCGGACGGGCTGCGAAAGTTCCCCATCGACGACCACGTGGACGTGCACGTCAACCCCTACGCCGCGGACGGGGACGGCAAGAACATCCCGGCCGGCGTCCTCGCCACCGAGATCGCCCGGCTCATCAACCCGGACGTCGAGGACCGCATCCGCCACCTGCCCGCCGTCGCCTGCGTCGGCGACCACGCCGAGTCCAAGGAGGCCGAACAGTACCTGGAGATCGCGGAGGAGTCCGGATACGACCGCGAATGGCTGCAGAAGATCGCCGCCAGCGTGGACTACCAGGCCTTCCAGCTCCGTCACACCCCGGGCCGTCACCTCATGAACGACGTCCTCGGCACGACCGGGAACGACGTCCGACACCGCCGGCTCGTCGAGAACCTGTACGAGCAGCACAAGCGCGCCTGCGAGCGACAGCTCCAGGCCGCCCTCTCGGGCGTGAAGGAGTACGAGTCCAACGGCATCAAGGTCGTCACGGTGGACGTCGAGCGCTACGCCCGCAAGTTCGAGTACCCGGGCCCCGGCAAGACCTGCGGCCTCGTCCACGACCTCAAGGTGGAGGAAGAGGGTGAGGACGCCAAGGTCGTTACCATCGCGTACGGGCCCGACTTCGCCGTGATCCGCGCCACCGAGAACCTGGGCATCAACCTCAACGAGATCGTCGAGGAGCTGCGGGAGGAGCTCCCGGAGGCCGCCATCGACGGGGGAGGCCACGAGACCGCCGGTTCCATCTCCTTCGCCGAGGCCCACCGGAACAAGGTCCTCGAGCGCCTCGTCCGCAAGATCCTGCGCGACGCCGCCTAACCCCGGGCGCACTTCACCACCAACCGCTCGCTCGACGACCACAAGGGCGCGCACGTGACCAGCCAGAGCTCGTCCCGGCCCACCCCGTACGGGTCCACCCGCGCGTCCGGGCTCACCACCTCCTTCCCGTACACCCGGTACACGTACTTCCGCCCGAACCAGTACACGATCACCTCGTCGCCCCGCTCCAGCTCGTTTAACCGCCTGAACGGGGACCCGAACAGCGTCCGGTGCCCGTACAGGATCGTGATCCCGCGCTCCCCGGGCTCCGGCGTCTCCGGATCGTAGTACACCCCATAGTCCGGCGAGATCGCGTTGATCGGCTCCCGCAGGTGCAGCTTCGGGATAACCAGCTCGCACCCGGGCACGGACACGGAACCGTGGTACAGCCGATACGCCAGCTCCCTCGCCGCCAGCTGGCCCAAATAAACGGTGGATGGGGCCAGAAGCAGCAGCCCCGGGACCAGGTACCGGAGCCTCACCGCCGGAGGCCCCTGTACACCAGGTACGCTCCCACCAGCGCCCCGATGACGGCCGCCGTGATCAGGAACAGCGACTCACCGGTCCGGTACTTGCCCACCGGCATCCCGGTACCGGCGCCTCCCCTCACCATCTTGACCCCACCGGCGCCACCGCCGGCACCGGCCCCCGGTCCGGGGGCACCCGCGCCGCCCCCGGCTCCCGGACCACCGGCCCCGGCTCCACCACCGGCCTGACCACCACCGACGGCACCACCGGTTCCACCGACTCCACCGGCCCCGGCGCCCCGACCGTACTCCAGCACGTACCGGAACCGCGGGAACTCCCCGTCCTCACGGCCGTTGATGACGAACTTGCCGTCCCGGATGGCCACCCTCCAGATCGCGGTCCCGTCCTCCGTGCGGTCCGGGCGCGGGTCGGCCGACGTCACCCGACCATCGCTCAGCGCGATGAGCCCCGCGAAGTCCGTTTCCTCGGCGTTGTCCGTGTTGGCCTTGAGCTTGAACGTGACCTCGATCCTCTCGTACCGGCAGTCGCTCATCTTGAACGGCCATCCCGGGTTCACGCTCACCGGCAGCCCGCTGATGGGAACGTCGTGCGCCTCGATGACCGCCTCCGCCCGATCACCCGACACCTTGCACTCCCGCACTCTGGAGTTGGGTATCTCCTCGACCTTGCTGACCTTCTTGGCCCCCTTGCCGACCGCCTGGACCCTGATGATCGCCTCGCTGACCACGAACGGGTCGCCACCGCCGGCACCGGCCCCTCCCGCTCCCACGGACTGGGCCGCCCCGGCGGCGGTCCTCGCGGCCCCTGAGGCCGCGCTACCGGCCGCCTGAGCCCCGGCGGCGGGGGATCCGGTGGGCATCTGACCGAGCTTCACCTGTCCCGACTCCTCCGCCACCCAGACCCCGGCTAGGACCGCCACGCCGACCACCAGCGCCGGCACGATCGATCCCAGGTGTCGCAACTTCAATTCCCCCGTAGACCCAGTCCAGCGTTTTGGTGCCTCATTTTTTAAGGGGTTTCACCGCTCCGGCATGATCCAGAAGCCTCCCCGGACCGCGGCCGCTATGAGGATCTTCGGAGTCACGGCATCCTTGGGGATCTCCACGACCACGATCAGCTTGTCCCACGCGCGGATCCCCTCCCGCTGCTCCAGCGACATGAGCTGCTTGACGTACCCTCCCCTCTTCGCCTTCGCCAGAGCCATCGCCTTGATGAAATCCGACAGATCGACGATGCCGACCAGGGGTTCCTGAGCCCGCTGTAGGGTTCCTCCGCCGCCGGCGGCCCCGCCGGCCCCTCCTCTCCCGACCAGGCCGAGCGCCGCGGCCGGCACGACCATCTTGCGGGCCGCGATGTCGACGCTGCCGGATCGGTACAGCTCCGCCGCCTTGGCGGCCGACTCCAGGTTGATCTTCGTGTTAAATCCCGCCAAACCGCCTCGGACCAGCAGTATGTACCGCACGATCCCACCGCTGATTTGGTTCGGTCCCTTCAGCAGCTCCCTGGGAACCTTGGTCTCACCCCGCTTGTGCAGCGCCGCCTTGATCACCCAGTCCACGGTCGACAGCGTGACCCTGTCCCCGACCCGGATGGCCCCGGTCTTGTTGGGGTCCGCCCAGACGGCGATCAGCACGGTCTCCGGCCTCTTGACCACCAGTTTCATCAGATCGTCCGCGGACATGGACTTCACCTTCGCGATCGCGTCCTTGACCGACATCAGCTGCGGCCCTTGGGGCGTGATCAGCTCGACCCGGCCGTTCTTCTGGTTCCTCTTGATCTGCGAGATCTGGTACTTCTGCCACTCCACCGTGGCCGCTCCCACCACGTCGATGGCCTGCAGCTGCTCTATCGTCTCCGCGGACAGGATCTGCTGCTGCAGCTTCGCCCGCATCGGGGACGTGGCCAGCGGCCCCGTGAAGTACCTGTTCAGCTCCGCGAGCTTCTGCTGCCGGAGCTTCTGCAGCTGTTCCATGTACGGTCGGTAGTACAGGAAGTACCAGGCGCCGACGGCGGACCCCAGGATGACCAGGCCCAGCACCAGCGCGCCCACGATGGCGTGACGACGCTCCTCCGGGATCTCCAGGGCCGCCGTCGACGCTACCACCGCCGCACGCACCCTATCACCCCCGACAGCGCGTAGTACGAGAGAATTCCCAGGATCATTCCGGAGGAGGCCACCTCCAACTTCCCCCTTAACCAGCCCGGGCAGAACAGGGGACTGAACAGGAGGGCCAGCATCGAGGCGCCACCGATGGTGATCACCGCCGGGTGAGGGCGCTTAAAGCTCGGGAACCGAACGGTGGACACCATGAGCGCCGACGCGCCCGCCAGCACCACCGGGTTGACCACCAGCCAGACCCGCGAGGGCAGGTCCGTGGTCAGGAAGTACAGGCACGAGGTGGCGGTGCCCACCCAGGGCACCGGCAGTCCCAAGTAGTACTCGTCCGGGGAGTAACCCTCGGCGCACATCGCGTTAAAGCGGGCCAGGCGGAGGGCCCCGCAGCACACCATGACCACGGCCAGCGGGTAGGCCACGAGCGCGGGCGCCATCTTCCCGACCAGGAGCAGCGAGGCCGGGGCCACGGCGAACGAGATCACGTCCGCGAGCGAGTCCAGCTGCTTACCGAACTCGGACGTCTTGCGCTTCCTCCGCGCCACGAACCCGTCGATCGAGTCGGCGATGAAGGAGAGCAGGATCATCCGGGAGGAGAGCCCGGGCCACCCGGACAGGGACGCGAGCACGGAGATGGAGCCGAACACCACGTTGAGCGTGGACACCACCGACGGGGCGTTAAGCAGGCTGGTGATCTTCCACCTCTCGATCCGCTCGTCCACTCCTCCTCCCCTCTTTTACCCTGATTATCGGCGTCTCACCCGCCCTGACCCGGTCACCCACCGAGACCAGGACCCGGTCCACGTGAGCCCGCGGAACGGCCACGTCCACCCGGGAACCCAGTCTTATCATCCCTATCGGCTGACCGCGCCGCACCCGGTCTCCCTCCTCCACGTACAGGTCGATCCGACGCGCGACCGCTCCCACCACCAGCCGCACAAGGAACGGCACCCTGCCCTCGAACAGCAGGATCGCCCGGTGATTCTCCGTCGCCGAGGAGGACCTGAACGCGGGCACGGTGCGCCCCCGGACCCGGCTCACCTCCCGCACGACGCCGTCGAACGGCGCCCGGTTCACGTGCACGTCCAGCGGGGACATGAACACGGAGACCATCACCGGCTCGTCCAGGTAGGACTCCACCTCCTCGTCCCCGGGACCCACGTGCATGACCCTACCCAGGAGCCGACCGTCGGCGGCGGAGACCATCAACCTGGGGTCGCTCGGCGGCTCCCGATCGGGGTTCCGGAAGAAGAAGGCCAGGAAGCCGGCCGCGGCCAGGAACAGCGCGGAGGCGGGCTTGCACACGGGGGCGGTGATCGCACCGAGCACCGCGGGCGGCAGCACGAACCGGTGCCAGCCGGGCGCCAGCATACCCCGTCACTCCCGACGACAAACGAAGATGAATCCCGGCACCAGGTGAACCCACCGCAGGTACCTCCGCTCCACCCGGAGCGGTACGCCCTTGACCGCCCGCAGAAAGCGCCCCGGCCAGTGGGTGAGCTGGACCACCCGACCGCCGGGCCGCACCGACTCGGCGTAGGCCTCAAAGACCCGCCCCGGGTCGGGAAGCGTTTTGATGGGCACCGTGGAGATCACCGCGTCGGCCCGATCCACCAGGTCCGGCAGCTCCCTAACGTCCGCCCGCACGAACTCGATCCGATCGTCCAGTCCCTCCTCCCGGGCCCGCTCCCGAGCCACCTTCAGCAGCTCCTCGTCCAGATCCACGGCGACCACCTCGCACCCGAGCCGGGCCGCCTCCAACGCCACCACGCCCGTTCCCGTGCCCGCGTCCACCACCAGGTCTCCCCTACCCACGCCCGTGACCTCCACCATGAACCTGGCAGTTCCACGCAGCGTGGGCGCCGGAGCCCCCACTCGCAGCGGCCTCCTGATCGCCCGGCTCACGAACCTGACCACGCCCACGTCCCCGACCCCCACGGGGTGGTTACGTGAGGCCCAGGAGCCTCATCAGCCGACTCCTGGACTACCTGAGGTCCGCGAGGAGGGAGGTTAAAATAGGAATCTACGGGGCCCCCAACGTCGGCAAGACGACCCTGGCCAACCGGATCGCGGAGGACTGGGGCGCGGAGCGGTTCGGCGAGGTCTCCGAGATCCCGCACGAGACGCGCCGCTCCGTCCGGCGCCGGGTGCGCATCGAGCTGGGATCGTCCCGAGTCGACTTCGAAATCGTGGACACGCCGGGCGTCACCACGAAGGTGGACTACCGGAAGTTCCTCAGGTACGGGTTGGACGTGAAGGAGGCCAAGCAGCGGGCCAAGGAGGCCACCAAGGGCGTGGTGGAGGCCATCCGACTGCTCAAGACCATCGACGGCGCGCTCGTGGTGATCGACTCCACCCGGGAGCCGCTCACCCAGGTGAACGTGACGCTGATTGGAAACCTGGAGGCGAACGAGGTACCGTTCATCGTGGTGGCGAACAAAATAGACTTAAAAGAGGCCGACCCGGGCGCCGTGGAGGACGCCTTCTCGGACTACCCCGTCGTTAAGGTTTCCGCCAAGACCGGAGAGAACATGGAAGACCTCTACAAGGCGATGATCAGGGAGTTCACGGGTTGACGGAGGGAGAGATCAAGGTCGAGGTCATGGCCCGATCGGCGCTAAAGGGCATGTCCAGGTCGGAGCTCATCGAGTACGTGATACGCCGGGCGAAGGACGGTGCGGTGATCGTTTTCGAGGGCCAACTCAACCCGGATCTACTCACCGAGATCATTCAGCGCACAATGGAGGAGGTGGACCTGGAGGAGTTCACGGGGATCGACATCTACGTGGTCCCGCCGAAGCGGGCGGCCCGACGATCCGGTAGAGGACTGATGAAAAGGCTCCTGGGGAAGCGATCCGAGGAGGGAATGACCGTCATCTCGCCGGCGAACGTGCTCAAGGATCTGGAGAAGGGAGAGGATTTCATCACGCTAAAACTTGGGTGACGGAGGCATGCCACACCGGTGCTTTAAATGCGGTAGAACGTTCGATAAGCTGAGCGATGAATTGATTAAAAGAGGGTGCCCGAACTGCGGATGTAGGTTGTTTCAGCGCATTCCTGAGGACGATAATCATGACCCTGCCGCCATAGTGGTGGAGCGGGATGGGGTGTACAAGATTAACATTGATAACATAGACGACGTCATCACCGTGTACAAATCTGGTAGATACTTTATCCTATTACCACCCGCGGACGGGCGGGGACGGAGGGGTTGAAGGCTACGGAGGACCCGGAAACCAGAGTTAAACTGCTAAGGTCCGCCGCCGTATCATATGAGAAAATGGACGAGGAAATGAACTCGTACTGCGCCATACTAGGGGATCCTGAGGATATCGAAGAGGCCCTCTATGAGACGATGAGATTTTCAAAATTTGAAATCGTGGATAATCGTGAGGTTAAGACCAAGTACGGGGTTACCGTGTGGAGGTACGGCGTCACCCTAATACGGTCCACCTCCGAGATCACCTCGTTAATCAGCCGCGTGGCGACCAAGTCCGAGCTGCTGTCCCTGGTTTTCGAGGAAGGTGATGGGAATTACGTCGTTGCCGGGCCGGACTCCGTCCTCAAGAGCGTGATGTCGCGGGCCAGGAGCCGGATGAAGATTAAGGTTAACAGGAGGAGGAGAGGGCCCGCGTTCATCGAGACCTCGATGATCCTCTTCGACGTGATGCCTCGCCCCATTAGGAACATTATAAGCGTGTTTTTGGGGGTCGAGGAGGAGACGTTCAGCATTATGGTCCTGCAGGTGGAGGATCCCGAGGAGTTTCGAAAGATCGCGAACGATCGTGGCGTTTACGTCCACGAGATCCCGGGCACCGAGGAGGAGGGGTAGGGGAGCTCGACCTTGCCGTTCTGGAGGAGGAAGAAGCGCGAGGAGGGTGAGGAGGAAGAGGAGGAGCGCGGCGAGGAGACCGAGGAGCGCGAGGAGGAGTCCATCTCCGAGGAGTTGGAGAGGGAGGAAGAGGTCGAGATCTACGGCGATTACGCGGCCCTCGGCATCGACCTGGGCACCATGAACACGGTGGTGGCGCGCCCCTCGGAGGAGGAGTTCCAGGTCAAACAGTTCCCCTCCGTGGTGGCCGTCAAGAAGGGCACGAACAAGGTGCTGGCCATCGGTGAGGAAGCCCGCAAGATGCTCGGCCGCACCCCGGAGGACATCGTGGCCGTCCGACCCCTCCGGCACGGAGTCATCGAGTCCATGGAGTACGCCAAGTTCATCGTCCAGTACGCGATCGAGGTCGGTTCGAACAACAACCCGGAGGAGATCGAGCGGGTCGCCGTGGGCGTCCCGGGTGACGCCTCCGAGGTGGAGCGCCGCGCGATCAAGGAGGCGACCGTCGAGGTCGGGATCGAGGAGGACAACGTGATCATCATCCAGGAGGCCCTCGCGGCGGCCATCGGCGCCGGCCTACCCATCGCCGAGCCCACGGGCACGATGGTGATCGACATCGGCGCCGGATCCACCGACATCGCGGTCATCTCGCTGGGCGGCATCACGGACCAGGAGACCATGCGCGTGGGTGGCGACGACATCGACCAGAACATCGTCGAGCTCGTCGAGGAGGAGTACGGGGTCCGGATCGGCATCCACGAGGCCGAGCGGGCCAAGATCGAGGTGGGTCGCGTGTTCTCCGAGACCGAGGACTTCGAGGACAAGGAGATCGAGGTCGTGGGCAAGGACGTCGAGACGAACAAGCCCAAGGAGATCACGATCGACTCGGAGCTGGTGGCCAAGGCCGCCGAGCCCGTCGTGCAGGAGATCATCCGCGCCATCCGAAGGATCCTGGACCGGCTGCCCGCGGAGCTGATCCCGGGCGTGTACGACAACACGGTCATGGTGGGCGGCACGTCCCTGATGCCGGGCATGCAGGCGCGCATCGAGGAGGAGACGGACATCCCGGCCGAGCTGGCGGACGACCCGATGACGGTGGTCGCCAAGGGCGCGGCGATCGTCGCGGCCGAGCCGAGGACGCTGGAGCCGGAGGTCCGGCTGAGAGCGCTGAAGTAACGGGACCCCCGGCGTTGAGGCTCCGGTACGACCTGCACACGCACACCGTCTACTCCGACGGCCACGGCACCCCGTTCGAGAACGCGGCCGCCGCCGAGGAAAGAGGCCTCGAGGCGGTGGCGCTCACCGACCACGGGCCCGCCTCACCGGAGGGGCTCACCGACCGCTCCTTCCGACGCCTCCGCTCCGAGGCGAAGGAGGCGGAACGACAGCTCTCGGTGAAGGTCTACGTCGGGATCGAGTCCAACATCGTCTCCCCCACCGGCGAGATCGACGCCACCCCGGCGATGCTCGAGCAGGCCGACCTCGTCCTGGGCGCCGTGCACCACCCGCACCTCCTCGCCCCTAACCCGGTCGGGACGGAGGAGGTGCGTCGGGTCATCATCCAATCCACCCTCCGCTGCATCGAGCGCGGTGAGGTGCACATCATCGCCCACCCGGTCTGGATACTGGAGGAACTCGGCCACCGCATCACCGCCCGGGAGGCCGAGGAACTCGCCCACGCCGCGGCCGACCACAACGTCGGCCTGGAGCTGAACGCCCGCCACCTCCCGCGGGACTTCACCCTGTACCAGATCGCCGTCCGGGTGGGCGCCCCCATCACCTTCGGCTCCGACGCCCACGCGCCCGAGGAGGTGGGACGGTTCAAGCCGCTGATCCGGATCGCCAGAAAGCTCGGCGTCGAGCCCCACGAGACGGACCCGAGGGAGCTGGGCATCCTGTGAAGACCCTCGACCTGGACTGGGAACGGATCAAGCTCGAGCTGGAACGGTCGGAGGACTCGAGCGAGCTCCCCCGACGCCTCCCGCCGCGCGAGGCCGCCGTCGCCCTCGCCTACACCGGCTGCCGGAACCCGGGCGAGCTCCTCCGGCGAGACCCCAACGTCGGCACCGACCCGCTCATCACCGCGCTGCTGACCATCCACACCAAGGTGGCCGCCAAGGTGGAGGAGTGGGCCCCGCTAGCGTGCCCCGACGTGCGGGCCGCCGAGGAGCTCACCGGCGAGCACGTGGCGCGCGCCAAGGCCCGATTCCTGTCGGATCGAGCGGGCGGCCGGGAGTGCCTCGACCTCTGCGCTGGCATCGGTGGCGACACCCTCGCTCTCTCTCGGCACTACCACGTCACCTCCGTCGAGCTCGAGGGGTCCCGAGCCCGCGCCCTGCGCACGAACGCCCGCCTTCACGCGCCCAAGGACGTCCGGGTCGTTGAGGACGACGCGACCCGGATATCACCCGATGCGGACGTCGCCCACGCGGACCCGAGCCGGCGCGGCGCCCGACGGCCCGGGGAGACGAGTCCCCCGGCCACCGAGCTCCGCGAACTCCTCGACGGTCTGCCGCACCTGATCGAGGTGCCCCCGGCGACCCCGGCCCGACCCGGCACCGCGGTGTTCAGCCGGGCCCGGGAGGTGCGCGCGGTGTGCTGGACGAACCTGATCGACGGAACCGCCGCGATCGTGTCCGAGACGCGCGCGGTCCTCGAGGGAGACCCGGAGACTCCCCGGAGATCCCCGAAACCGGGCCGCGTCGCCTACATCATCGAGCAGGACCCGGCCGTGCGCAAGGCCCGCCTATCGACGCTGCTCGCGGAGGAGCTGGACGCGTACCCGACCCTCACCCCGGGACGGGAGTCCCTGCTGGCCACCACCGGGGCGCCCCCGGAGGATCCGCCCGACCACGTGATCCGCGTGGTCAAGGTGGGGGAGGAGGGCGAGGGACCCCCGATCGTGCGGTCCATCGGGGTGCGGTTGGGGAGAAGGGACGTGATCCGACTACGGAAAAGCTATGAGAGGTACGACGTGGTCTACGTGACGAGGGCCGGGACGTTCCCGGGACGGATCGTCCACGAGAGGGGGTTCTAGGAGGGACCCATGATGAGCGCGTGGCCCACGGCGCTGAAGGCCCTGATCCCGCTCGCGGGCGCCTCACTGGCCCTCCTGGCGATCGGCAGGCTGGGCGATCGAAGCCACTTCATCGTGCTCCGAACCCTCGGCCTGATGGGACTGCTCTTCTCCGTCCTGGCGGGAGTCACCGCTTTCCTGACCAAGAGCGTGCTCGTCGGGGCCGCGGTGGGGCTGACCTGGGCGGCCATCTCGTACCTGACAAGCGACAAGCTCGTGCTGCTGAGCATGGGGGCGGTGAGCGAGGAGGAGTTCCGGGCGCTGAGGCCCGAACTGTCCGACCGGCTACTCCGGGTTCGGGAGCTCGTCGACGAGCTGGCGGCCCGGGCCGGGATCGAACGACCCAGGCTCGTGGTCGTGCCCGAGGAGACCGACCTGGGTGCCCTACCCAACGCCTTCGCCGTGGGCCGCCGGTCCCGCCCGGTGATCGGGGTCACGGAGGGACTGCTGAGGCTGCTGGACGACCGCGAGATCCGAGGCGTGCTCGGGCACGAGGTCTCGCACGTGCGGAACCGGGATACGTTGATCATGACGATCGCGGCCGCGATCGGCACGACGCTCTCCTACGCGCTGGACCCGTTCATCAACGCGGCCCTGGACTCCGACGAGGACTGGCTGACGCTGATCCTGCTCGGCTTCGTCACCTCCATCATCGTCACCGTGATCGTGGCCGCTATCAGCCGCACGCGCGAGTACCTCGCGGACGAGGGGAGCGCGCGCCTGACCGGGGATCCGCTCGGGCTCGCGCGGGCCCTGGCCAAGATCGAGGAGGCCGTGAGAGGCGCCCCGATCCGGGCGGAGACGACGGCGGAGGCGGCCACCGCCCACCTCTGGATCCGCAACCCGTTCCGCGGCGGGATGCTGGCGCGACTGTTCAGCACGCACCCGCCCACGGAGAAGCGCATCGAGCGGCTCAAGCGCCTCGCCGAAGGGCCGCGCTGACGATCGCCCGCGCGTCCTCCACGTACCGGCGCACGGACAGCGGGTCCCACGGGTCCACCTCGCGCGCCGCCCGCACCAGCTCCTCCCGCACCTCACGCGCCCGGCGGCTCACGGGCTCCACCCGGGGCACCGACACCCGCTCACCCAGCCGCTCCACGGCCATACGCACGGGCTCCAGCACCAGCGACCGCTCCAGATCCGTCAGGAAGTCCCGGGGCACCATCCTCCGAACCAGCCGCAGTCCCATCTCCACCCTACGACCGACTGAGCCCGGGATGAACTTCAGCACCAGCTCCTCCGCCCCGCACTCGAGCGGCAGCGACAGGGCGCGGAGGGGCGGCACGCGGCCCGGCAGCACGCCCCGCTCGGCCTGAAGCGCGTGCGCCAGCTCGTGGGCCAACGACAGCTTTACGGAGGTCAGGTCGCCCCCGGCCGGTAGCGTGATCACCACCGTACCGCCGGAGACGATCGTCCTCGGCCCTTCCAGCCGCCTCCGGCAGCTGACCAGCGTGACCCGGGCCTCGGGCTTCAGTCCCTCCGGCAGCTCCCGGAACGCCGTCAGCACCTTGCACCGCTCGCGCTCCGGGTACAGCAGCATCACCTTCAGCACGGGCGTACGCGCACGCCCCGCCGCGCCAGGAACTCCTTCACCTCACGGATCGAGTACTCCCCGTAGTGGAAGATCGAGGCGGCCAGCGCCGCGTCCGCCCCGGCCTCCTCGAACACCTCCAGCATGTGCCTCGGGTGACCGCAGCCCCCCGAGGCGATGACGGGCA
>Ga0256842_1000800_pt1 | contig 27255 bp, 27 predicted proteins | sample 4559240metaG_FD_185973 | JGI IMG/M metagenome (GOLD analysis project Ga0256842, IMG submission 185973) | Hydrothermal vent microbial communities from Guaymas Basin, Mexico - 4559-240 | ecosystem: Environmental > Aquatic > Marine > Hydrothermal vents | place: Mexico: Guaymas Basin | collected... | reverse complement strand
ACTAAAGATACTAAAACTTTAAAAAATAATGACAAAACAACAACTACAAATCAACTTCCAAAACTAGATAAAGAGAGTGTATCTATAGAAAAAACTTTAAAAAATGTTTTAACAGATAAAACAAAAGAATTAAGTCCAAAAACTGTAGAAAAAATCCCTCTTCCTTTAGAAAAAATTGTAAAAAGTTTTTTAACAGATGCTCAGGTATTAAAGGGTTCAGAGTTAAAACAAAAACTTACAGAATTAACTACATTTTTAGAATCAAACCTAAAAAACACTAATAACTCCTCAACATCATTAAAAGATATAGTTTCAAATGATTTAAAAACTTTACTATCTACAGAAGATAAAAAAGAATCATCACCCATAGAAAAAGTTTTAAAAAACTTTCTTGTAGATATAAAAGACCTAAAAGGCTCAGAGTTAAAACATAAGCTTCTAAACTCTGGTGTTTTTTTAGAAGCCAACATAAAAAATGCAAAAGATTCACCAGAAACTTTAAAAGATATAGCATCAAATGATTTAAAAGCTATCTTACATAAAGCTGGTGAGGAGATTTCAAAATCATCACATCCAAATCAAACAGAGATTTTAAAGCAGATAGATAAACTTTCACTTCAGATAGACAATTATCAACTAATCTCATACCTTTCAAATGGTTCATCTCTATATCTACCTTTTTCTTGGGATCAATTAGAAGAGGGAGATATAGAGTTAAAAAAACTAAAAAATGACAAATTTTTTTGTGATATTAACCTAAAACTAAAAGACTTTGGTGATATAAATCTAAAACTAGCATTATATGAGACCAATCAATTAAATCTTCATTTTCACTCAGAAAGTGAAGATTTTAGAGAGTTAGTTAAACAAAATATACCTAATCTTCGTTCTGCTCTTATAGATATAAATATAACACCTAGAGAGATAAGGGTGTTTCAACCAAAACCAAAGACACAAATACAAACAAATGGTTATGGTACAATAGATGATAATTTACAAATGGGTTTTGAGATAAAAGTATGAAACAAAAAGCAGCTGCACTTAGATATGATAAAGAGAAAGAAAATGCACCTAGAGTTGTTGCAAAAGGTGATGGAACAGTAGCTGAGAACATAATTAAAATTGCACAACTACATAATCTACCTATAAAAAAAGATGAAGATTTAATCGAATTATTATCTAAAGTAGAGCTAGATAAAGAAGTTCCTGATGCATTGTATAAAGCTGTCGCTGAAGTTTTTAGTTTTGTGTATAAAATTACCAAAAATAAGTAAATATTAAGTTATAAATAACAAAAATAGTTGCAGAATATATAGAAAATGAAGAGATATTTAAAATTTTAAAAGAATTAGATGCTGATTACTCGCAAGGATACTATTTTGGAAAGCCTGAATCATTGAATATTGTTTAAATTATATAATTTATATGTTTTTCTTATATTATTTATAAGTAATACTTAATAAGTATATAATACTTTCTTTGATATAATTAGATTTATAATTAATTAAAGGATTTACAATGAGTGAAAAATCTAAAGGTATTAAAATACCTACACCATGGCGAATTAAACGCTATTACCTTTATGCTTTTGTAACAATGATAGCACTAATCTTACCATGGATACAAGTAGATGGTAACCATTTCTTTTTACTTAGTTTTGACAAACTAAAGCTACACCTAGCATTTGTACAGTTTGATATGCAAGAACTTTACTTGATGCCTTTCTTACTAATGATTATGTTTTTGGGTATATTTGGTATGACTGTTATGGGTGGTCGTGTGTTTTGTGGATGGGTTTGTCCACAAACGGTTTTTCGTGTAATCTATCGTGATCTGATTGAAACTAAAATTCTTGGTCTTCGTGGGCGTATTAAAAACAAACAAAAAGAACCAGATATGTCAAAACCTGAAAACAAAGTTAAAAAGGCAATTGCTATCGCAATATGGACTGTTTTAGCACTTGTTGCTGGTGCGGATTTTATGTGGTATTTTGTACCTCCTGAAGATTTTTTCACTTACCTTTCAGATATAAATAACCACTGGGTTTTATTTGGTACTGTTTTTGGTATAGCTGCTTTTTTAATTTACGATATTGTATTTTTAAAAGAAAACTTTTGTATTTATGTATGTCCATACTCAAGAATCCAATCTGTTTTATATGATGACCATACTGTAATGGCACTTTACAATGAACATCGTGGTGGTCATATCTATGATGGTCATGAGAAAAAATACTCTAAACAAAAAGAGATTGTAGCAGCTGAACCTCATGCTGAATGTACTGCTTGTGAGAGTTGTGTAACTGTTTGTCCTACTCATATTGATATCCGTCAAGGTCTTCAACTAGAGTGTATTAACTGTCTTGAATGTGTTGATGCTTGTACAACTGTTATGGGTAAACTAGGTAAACCATCACTTATTACATGGTCTAGTAATTATGAGATAGTTGAACAAAAAGGTAAAACAAAATACTTCCGTCCTAAAGTTTTATCATATATTGCAATTCTTATTGGTCTTGCTGTTATCATTGGAGTTATGGGTAGTAAAAAAGAGCATATGTTACTAAACATCAACAAAGAAACAAGACTTTACTCTACTAAGGCTATAGCAGATGGTAAAGTAAGAGTTGATAATGCTTATGTTTTCTTACTTCAAAATATTCAAAATGAAAAAATGAAGTATTACTTTGATGTTATCCCTCCAAAAGGTATGGAAGGTAAAATTATAGTTTCTAAACCAAATAAACCATTCACGGTAACACCTGGATATAAAAAGAAAAAAATTGTAATCCTTACTACAACAGAAATTTTAGCTGATGATTCTAGAAAAGATACAGTTATACCTATCCAAATTAGAGCTTATGCACTAGATAAAAATGGTAAGAAAAGTGAAAAAATTATGGTTATGAGAAATTCTACATTTATCTTTCCAAAATCAGATATCTTACACTCTGCTAAATAGTTATAATTTTCCAACTTTATGTTGGAAAATTTCTTACAAAACCGATTTATCCACTAATTTTAGTTATAATTTTCTTATGAAAAAATCAACAAATATATTAACACAATTTAAAGAATTCTATAATCAAAAACCAGATGAGAATATAGAAGCAGTTTTAGAACGATTTGCCATCTTTGGTGGTAAAGGTTTTGATATAGAGTATTATCTACCTATAGATGAACTTATAGAGTATGAGATACTTGAAAAGTATAAATACCTCCATGAAGATATAACAGAACTTACAGATGGAAGACCTCTACTTCATGCAATACTAACAGGTATCGCATTAGGAGATAGACGAACTCACTCAGCTTTTAAAAGAGCAAGAGTAAGTGAAAAAGAGGGTTTAGAAGCTATAGAAGAACTTGTTGAACTTGGTCTTGTTAAACTTGAAAAAACTAAACAAAAATCTACAAGCTGGATAGACTCAGATAGAGCAGATGATAAACTTATATTTACCTCTCCATTTTTAAGATTTTGGTTTGCATTTATCTCACCTATATTTAAAGGTATCAAAGATGGTGATTTTAAAGAGTTTGAAAAAAGATACGAAAACCATAAAGCTGGTTTTACAGACTACATCTTTACACAACTCTCTTATGAACTTTTAAAACTAAACTCTAAAGATGATAAAATCATAGAGATTGGTAGCTACTGGAACAAAGATTTAGAAATAGATATCTATGCAAAAACAGAATCAGGTAAAACTATAGTAGGGACTACAAAATATACAAATTCAAAGATGAAAAAGTCAGAACTTACAAAACTTCAACAGATGTGTGAAGATGCTGACATCAAAGCTGATATATTTGTACTTGTATCTAAAAATGGTTTTTCAAGCGAGTTAAAATCACTAAAAGGTGAGAACATAAAACTTTACACTCTTAAACATTTTAAAAACCTACTAAAATAATGAAAACACTACTCTTACATGGCTGGGGTGGAAGTAACTCTCCACATTGGCAAAGTTGGTTAGCATCTGAGTTAGCTAAAGATTATGGCTGTGTTAGTTTTTTGAAGTTTAGTGATATAGACTTTCCAAAGTTTGATGTTTGGCAAGATGAGTTAGAAAAACATATAAAAGAGTTTCAACCAGATGTAGTAGTTTGTCATTCATTGGCAAATATCTTATGGTTTCATCTTTGTAACAATGGTAAAATAACAAATAGTGTAAAAAAACTTTACCTAGTAGCACCACCAAGTTTAACTTGTGATATAGAGGAGTTAAAAAGTTTTTACCCTGTGAAAATACCTACAAACCTATATGCAAATGAAACTTTACTTATAACATCAACAAATGATAAGTATCTTACAAAAGTTGAAGCAAAAGAGTTACAAAAATCTTTAGATGTAGATATGAAAGTTATAAAAGATGGTGGTCATATAAATGCAGAAAGTGGTTACGGAGAATGGAGTTGGATACTAGAAAATATAAACAAACTCAAATAAGAGGGTATAAAAACCCTCATCTCTGTTTATCTAACCAAACCATCAAACCTTTTTGAGCATGAAGTCTATTCTCAGCTTCATTAAAAACTATCTCTGAATGTTTTTCAAATAACTCTTCACTAACTTCTAAACCTCTATAAGCTGGTAAACAGTGTAAAAATTTAGCTCCATCTTTAGTTAAAGACATCATTTTATCATCTACCATAAAGCCTTTAAAGATTTTTATTCTTGCTTCTTTTTCATCTTCTTGACCCATTGAAGTCCAAGTATCAGTTGTAACTACTGTTGCATCTTTTACAGCAACTTTAGGGTCGTTCATAGTTTTTATAACTGCTCCACTTTCTTTTGCTATCTCTAAAGATTCAGCTAAAACAGTTGCATCTACTTCATAACCTTTTGGAGTAGCTATTCTTAACTCAAACCCTAGTTTTGCACAAAGCATCATCCAAGAGTGTGTCATATTATTACCATCTCCAACATAAGCCACTACCAAATCATCAGCAGAGTTATGCTCAAGTAGTGTCATATAATCAGCTAAAAGTTGCACAGGATGGTAAGTATCAGTTAGACCATTTATAACAGGAACTTTAGAATAAGATGCAAACTCCTCTATCATAGAGTGCTCAAAAGTTCTTATCATAACCATATCACACATACTACTGATAACTCTTGCTGTATCTTTTATAGGCTCACCACGACCAAGATGTATATCACGGTTACTTAAAAAAAGTGCATGACCACCAAGTTGTGTCATACCAGTTTCAAAACTAACTCTAGTTCTAGTTGAGCTTTTTTCAAAAATCATAGCTAATGTTTGGTTCTCAAGTTCTTTGTTATAAACTTTATTTTTAAGGTTCTTTTTTATCTCTAAACCTATATCAATAATCTCTAAAATTTCCTCTTTTGTAAAGTCTTTTAATGTTAAAAAATGTCTCAAGTTATTTCCTTGTTTATGTGTTATAATTTTGATAGTAAAAAATAAAAGGAGTTATGATTTAAGATGATGTAGTGGGAGGGTGCTAGCACACCCTACTGAACCACAAAACTAACAAAAAGGAGTTTCAATGAAGAGAGTCATTGAAATTCTTAAGATAATTGTAGCAATTATTAATCTAATTGTCAATATCTTAAGAAGTGAGTGGGAATAATCCCACTTACAAGCCTTTATTTAGTCGCATCATCTTAAATGATAGCTTTTATTTTTTTAGTAACTTTGCTACCTCTTTAGCATGGTAAGATATGATGATGTCAGCACCAGCTCTTTTAAAACCTATCATAGTTTCCATCATCACTCTATCATAGTCAATCAACCCTGCATTACCTGCATGTTTTAGCATCGCATACTCTCCACTAACATTATAAACTGCCATAGGTAGTGAAGTGTTGTCTTTTATCTCTCTTACTATATCTAAGTAAGCAAGTGCTGGTTTCACCATAAGTATATCTGCACCTTGTGCTTCATCTGCTATGCTTTCATTTATAGCTTCTCTTCTATTTGCTGGATCCATTTGGTAAGTACTTCTATCTCCAAAACTAGGAGTTGATTCTGCAACATCACGAAAAGGCCCATAATAACCACTAGAAAACTTAGTTGAGTAACTCATAATAGGTAAGTTTTCATAACCATTTTTATCTAATGCATCTCTTAGTGTAGTTATGATGCCATCCATCATACCAGATGGTGCTATCATATCTGCTCCAGCTTTTGCATGAACTAAAGCTTGTTCACCTGAGAGTTCTAAAGTAGCATCGTTTATAACAGTTTCATTTACTTCATCTATGATGCCACAATGTCCGTGGTCTGTGTATTCACAAAAACAAAGGTCAGTTACTACAAACATATCTGGATGAGCATCTTTTATAGCACGAACAGAAGAAGCGATGATGCCATGTTCACATAAAGCATCTGAACCAACTGAATCTTTAACATCAGGGATACCAAAAAGTATGATGCTATAAAGTCCAAGTTTTTTTAACTCTTCACACTCTTTTATAGCTACATCTATACTCATTTGAAACACCCCAGGCATAGAGGAAACCTCAGTTTTTATATTTTCACCATTTTTTATAAATAATGGGTATATAAAATCATCTACACTTACACTTGTTTCTCTTACTAATGCACGGAGATTTTTATTTAAACGAGTTCTTCTAAATCTTTGAAACATACTTAAATCCTGTATTTAAACTTTTTAGATATAATAATCTCAAATTTTAACATATTAAAGATTATAATGAATATAGAAATCTCACAAGAAGCAAATTTACCATCAAAATTTGGTAATTTTAAGATAAAATCGTTCAAAGAGGGTGAAAAAGAACACCTAGTTATTTATACTCAAAACCTAGAAGAAGTACCGACAGTTAGGATTCACTCTGAATGTTTAACAGGTGATGCACTTGGTAGTTTGAAATGTGATTGTGGTGAACAGTTACAATATGCACTAAAACTTATATCTGAGCAAGATGGTATGGTAATCTACTTAAAACAAGAGGGTCGTAACATAGGTTTACTTAACAAAGTAAATGCTTATGCCCTACAAGACAAAGGTTTAAATACAGTAGAAGCAAACCATCAACTAGGTTTTAAAGCAGATGAGCGAACCTATGAGATAGTAACATTTATACTAAATCATTTTGGTATAAAAAAGATAAATTTATTGACAAATAACCCTAAAAAGGTTGATTCCATCAGTGATATAGAGATTATTAAAAGAGTACCTATCATTATGAAGTCAAATAAATACAATAAAGATTATTTAAATGTAAAAAAAGCTGAGATGGGGCATCTATTGTAAAAAGATAGAACTTATCAAAGTATAGAGATGATTAAAGGAGCAAATAATTTGCTCCTTATTTAGTATTAAAATTTAAAAATCATATTTGTATATATATATCTACCAGGTTCATTTAAAAGCATTACATCAGTAGTTGCCGTAGATGTTACAAGTGCTAAATCTTTTGAAGTATTACTAATCGCATAAGTTCTATCAAACAAGTTATTTACTCCTATTATAAAATCAAACTTTTTACTTACTGCATGTTTAACTTTTAGGTTTATAGATGTCCAGCTAGGTATCTCTTGCTCGCCATTATCTGCATCAAAGTTATTCCATTTATCACTATACTCTGCACTTATAGTAGCTAGGGAATCATTTGCATACTCATAGTTTAGTGCTATTTTTGCACGAAGAGGTGCTATATCTGCTAAATCTCTATCTGTTTGCCCTGCAAGTGGTTCATCTTTTCTACCAACTTTATAAGAGATACTCCCATCTATAAAAACCTCATCATTTGCATAATAAGTTGAAGTTATCTCACCACCATATATAGTAGCATCTATGTTTTTAAATCTATGGGCAGTATTAATATCTTGATAGTAGATAAAGTCACTAAGTTTTGAGTAAAACCCTTTTACTTTAAAATCTATACTATCTAAATGAAGTTCATAACCTAAATCTAGTTGTTGGTTTTTAGTTTTTTTCAAATCAGGAGTACCATATAAAACACCTGCCTTTTTAAAGTAAAGTTCACGACCATCAGGAACACGGTAAGCTTGACCAAAACCAACAAATATTTTGCTATCATCATCTAAGTTATAAGTTGTAAATATATTAGCACTAAGTGAATTATAATGGTTTGTATCACTAGAGTTTGAGGTTACATTTGTTTTATCATATCTTGCTCCAACTTTTACATCAAAAGCACCTACTGACTTTTTAACTGTTGAAAAAATAGCAAGATTTTTAGTAACTGCTTCATCTATGCTATCACCTAGATAAGCATCAGATACATTATTAAAATAATCCCCATTCCAAGTTCTTTTACTTCCATCAATCCCTGCTAAAATCTCATATGCATCTATCATAAAACTATTTTTTAGCTTAAGCCCTTGCATCGTTGTATCCATGTGGTTTGTTTTATTCATCATAGGATTAGTAGCTAAGTTTCTATACTCTGTACTCATAGGGTGATCAACTTTTGAGTAGTAGTATTGAAGATTTGCATCTGTATAAATATCTGATATATTTTTAACATCGTAAGCGATAGAGTAGATGTCAGAATCATCAAGTATAGCATCCATAGGTGTATTAGCATATAAAACATCATCACTTCTGTTAGCTGTATAACTTAGGCGAATCTCTTGGTCTTGTGCCACATTTACAAAAGCTTTTAACATAAGTGACTTTTTCTCGTAAGCTTTCATATCTTCATATTGTGATTGGTATTGGTTTGCTACTGGTGCATTTTTCTTTGTTTGTTGAGCTAAAGTATCACCATTACCATCTTTGTATTGGTTTGAGTTTTCAAATGATGTACTAAGTACCATTTTTACTATATCGTTACCACCACTTACACTAAAACCAGCTTTTTTATAGCCCCATGAACCTAAGCCTAGTTCAACCTCACCTTGTGTTTTTTGCATCGGTTGTTTTGTCTTTATCTTTACCCCACCACTTAAAGTTCCAAAATTCTCAACATCATAAGGACCCTCAATAACCTCAATATCTTCTATCTGAGATGCAAGTACATGAGATACTGGGGGGTCCATCCTATTTGGACAAGCTCCACATATCTTTGTTCCATCTATATCTATGCTGATATTATCTCTTTTTTGCCCACGGATGTAGATGTCGTTGGCTATACCGCTTCTACGGTTCATATCAACACTAGCTACATTCTTACTAATAGCATCTGAAAGGTCTGCTGATGTTTTAGCATTTTGTGCTACTTCTGTTATGTATGTTGATTCTACACTGATAGCATCTAGGATTATTTCATTTGCATTTAGTAAACTTAGAGTTATTAATGATAATGGAATTATTCTTTTCATAGGTTAACTTTCCCTTTTTTATTAATTATAAAATTATATTTAAGAATTGTTACAAAAGTGTTAAATTTAACTTGTTATAATTATTTCATGAAAAAAATAATAACTAGACTACTAATCACTTTGATATTTACAGGTTGTGCAACAAATGACATCAATTCAGTTATAAGAGCAGCAACAAGTAAAAACCCATCATCTGCATTTGGATTGTTAGCTAAAAACAAATCAATCTACTATGCTCAAAATCCAGATAGACTCTCAAAAGATATAAAATCTTTTAAAAACTTTTTAAATGGCATCTCAGGTGAGTGGGGTGAAGAAAATGTTGCCCTACCTAAACAAAAAGAGTATGTAAAATATATGCAAAACTATAAAAGTAGAGCTTTTGTGGACTTTGATACTGGTACAGTAAGGGTTGAAACACTAGATACAAACAACCCAAAAGGTAGTTTAAAAAATGCTATTGTTACAACACTACTTCTACCAGATGACCCACGAGGTGCTGATCTGTACAGTGCAAAAAAAGTAAAACTAGGCTCAACCCCTTACCTTTTAGGTGAAGTAAAAGATGACCAAAACAAAGATATTCGCTATAACTGGAGAGCTAGTAGATATGCAGATATACTTATAAAAAACTCTTACAAAACTAAAAGCATCAAAAGTTCAAACGGTTATAAAAAAGTGGCATTTGTAGAGATACCTATGGTGAAAGACCATGCAGATATACGGGTAGCAAAGTATAAACCTTTAGTAGAAAAATATGCTAAAAGATATGGTGTAAGTAAGAATCTTATATATGCTATCATAAGAACAGAGAGCAACTTTAACCAATTTGCAGTAAGTCATTCAGGTGCTTTTGGACTTATGCAAATCATACCAACAACAGCAGGAAGAGATGCTTATCAGTATGTTCATGGGAGAAAAGGTACACCAACTAAATCGTATCTTTTCAATGCAGAAAACAACATAAGATTTGGAACAGCCTATCTAAGTATACTAGACAAAAGATACCTAAAAGGCATCTATAACCCTATATCGAGAGAGTATTGTGTTATCTGCTCATACAATACTGGAAGTGGAAATGTACTAAAAGCTTTTAGTAGCAACAGAACAAAAGCAAAACAGATTATAAACTCTAAGAATCCATCTCAAGTTTATAACTCTCTTCGCACAAACCTAAAGTATGATGAGCCAAAAAGATACCTAAAAAAAGTGGTAAATTATAAAAAGGATTTTATCAGACTATGAGTAAAACAGAAAAAATCAAAAGAACAATTTTAATAGCCATAGGTTTTGGACTTTCAACCTACCTCATCATAAATGGTATGGCTATGCTAGATTAATATTTAAGCCCATAAGATTTAAGAACTTTGTTTATATGCTTAATCTGAGTATTTTTATCTCTACACCAAGATGGTGCTAAAAGTGAATCATCATCTATACCAGCTGTTACCCTTTGAACTGAGATATTTTTTGGTTTCATTAGGATTGATTTTACAAAAACATCAAGATAATCTTCTTCATTTATAGGTGTAAATTCACCTCTGTTAAACTGGTTTGCTAAAGCTGTTTTTTTAACAACATAAAGTGGGTGGTATTTTACAGAGTCGATGCCCCATTCATAAGCTTGTTTAGAAGTCTCTAACATCATCTCTTTTGTCTCATCAGGAAGACCAAATATCAGATGCCCACAAACATTAAGACCAAGTTTCTTAGACTTTAGTATCCACTCTTTTACATTCGCAGAACTATGTCCACGGTTGATTTTGTCTAGTGTTTCATCATAAACAGACTGGATGCCAAACTCTATCCATATCTCTTTATCTTTGTTTAACTTAGCCATATACTCTAAAGTTTCATCTGTTATACTATCAGACCTAGTACCGATGCTAAGACCAACTACATTTTCAAATGTTAAGGCTTTATCGTAAAGTGCTTTTAGAGTATCAAAAGGTGCATAAGTATTTGTAAATGATTGAAAGTAAACTAAAAACTTTTTAGCACCATATTCATTTGCTTGTCTTTTTGAGATGGCTGAGAATTGTTGTTCCAACTGTAGTAGTTGTTTTTCTAAAAATGGGTTCTCTTTTGAGTCAAGATTTAGATGAAAACCTTTTAAGTCTTTTACCTCTTCAGTAGATGCAGAAAAAGAGTCATTTTCACAAAAGGTACAACCACCTTTTGCTACAGTTCCATCTATGTTTGGGCAGGTAAATCCTGATATATTTATACCAACTTTATAAACTTTGCAACCAAACTTATCTTTTAAGTAGTTACCGTAAGTAAATATTTGCTTTTGCATTAAACTATGTACTTACCTGTAAAACAAGCAGTGCAGTATTTTTCTTCTTTTTTATCTGCTTTTACACTTCTCAAAAGTGCATTTTCATCTATGTAAGCTAAAGAATCGGCTTGTATGTATTTACAAATCTCATCTTGACTCATTTGCGATGCTATTAGGTGTTCTTTATCTGGTGTATCTACCCCATAGTAACATGGGTCAGTTGTTGGTGGAGATGAGATTCTCATATGAACTTCACTTGCTCCTGCTTCTTTTAGCATCTTCACAATTCTAAGTGAAGTAGTTCCACGAACGATGCTATCATCTACAACGATAACTTTTTTACCTTTGATTATCTCAACCATAGGTGAGAGTTTCATTTTTACTTTTAGGTTTCGCATCTCTTGTGTTGGTTCTATAAATGTACGACCAACATAGTGGTTTCTCATAATCCCCATCTCATAAGGGATGCCACTCTCTTGAGCATACCCTATAGCTGCTGGAACTCCACCATCTGGAACAGGTATAACTATATCAGCTTCAACAGGTTTTACTCTTGCTAACTCTTTACCCATCTCTTTTCTAGTTTTATAAACACTTTGACCAAAAACACTAGAATCAGGTCTTGCAAAATATACATACTCAAATATACAATGTTTAGGAGTTGGTTCTAAAACTTTGATGCTTTTAGGCTCTTTATCTTTTTCAAATATAAGAAGTTCCCCTGGTTCAACATCACGGATAAATGTAGCACCAACAAGGTCAAAAGCACAAGTCTCAGATGCAACTATATAGCCACCATTTGGTAAACGACCAAGACTTAAAGGTCTAAAACCATGTCTATCTCTCATAGCAAACATCTTAGTTCTACTTAAAAATACAAGTGAAAAAGCACCCTCTATCTTTGTAACAGCATCTATAATTCTGTCTAAAAGTTTATCTTTTTCACTTTTTGCGATAAGGTGTATAAGATTTTCAGTATCCATAAATGTTTGAAAAATCGCACCTCTTTTGATAAGCTTATTTCTAATCTCATCAGCATTAGTTAAATTACCATTATGAACAATAGCCATCTCACCTAAATCGTATCTAGCAAATACTGGTTGTGCATCTAGTATAGAATCATCCCCAGCAGTAGAATAACGAGTATGCCCAATAGCAGAAGAGCCTTTAAGAGTTTTTAATTTCTCTTCATTAAAAACACGAGTTACTAAACCACGATTTTTTATAGTGTGAAGTTTTTTTTCATCAGAAGAGGAGATTCCTGCTGCTTCTTGACCACGGTGTTGAAGAGCGTGAAGAGAAAAGTAAGCTAATTTAGAAGCTTCCTCATGACCAAAAATCCCTACAACTGCACATTTTTCATTCATATTTTCGAGCAAAATATTTTCCTTGGATAATACATATATAATTTATAACCGTGATTATACTAAAATTAGCTTATAATTAACAGTTTGAGTATTTAAAAACTATGGAACTAAAATTGCTTTAATCTTAAAAAATTAAAAGAAGGTAAGCTTATGGATATTGTTTTACATGATAATCTTATTCGTATTACTACCAAATTTGAAACACTTAACAGTGAGTGGATGAAAGAGTTTTTAAATCATCATCACCGTGGTATGCTTTTTTTACAAGATGCTGTTTTAGTTTTTAAAAATGAGGCACTAAATAGCATAAGGGAGCAATTCTTACTTCAAGCTAGTCAGGATTTAGCTAGTCAAAATGAATTTTCTAGTGAATTTTTTCAGAGGTCTTTAATGAAATGTTCTTCAAGACCCATCCGAATAGAACTAGATAAAAAGCAAAAAGCAGAGACAGTAAAAGTAAATCTTTATGTTTACGATAAAGACACTATTTTAATCTCTCTTAAAACCCCAAATGCATGGGTTATGAACTACTTTCGTTCACAACTACAAGTCTATGTTGAACGGGGTACAGATATGAGTTTAGTAGTAGATGTAAAAAATTACAAAGCAAAAGCAAGATTTGATAAAACATTAAATAAACGACATATTCTTCATTATCACATAGAGTATGTATATGATAACCATTTTTTAAGTAAGTTATATAGTGATTTTGCATCTTTTAGTTTTGGAAATCTTAGTAAAAATAACCAACTAGATAAACGACTGAAGTTTTATACCATACTAGAGTGTCCTGTTGGTGCTTCAAAAGAGATTTTAAAAAGAAACTACCATAAACTTGCAAAAGTCTACCACCCTGATAAGATTATACATGAAGAACCTTTAATGATAAACCATTACACACAAAAGTTTCAAAGCATCCAAGAAGCTTATAGTGCATTAAAAGAGGTGTCGTAAGTTTTTTTAACAAGTGCATTAAAATCATCACAGCTATAAAGGGCTAGTTTACTACCTTGTAGCTGGAGTAACTCTTTTGAAAAACCTCTTTTTGAAAAAAGAATAATTTGGTTTGGAACTAAACTTAGTGTTTCACATTTTTCTTGTAGTTTATGAAGCTCTTTTTTGTTTATTTTATGATTTCTCCACTTACATTCAGCTACATACTTTTTTTCATCTTGTGTAATTGTTAGTATATCTATCTCAATATTTCTATCCCAATAACTTCCTGAACTTAGTATTTGTGAATCTCTTAAATGGTAGTTTAAAAGTATCTCTGATAACTCTTCAAAAATAAGACTTGTATAACTATTTTTTTTAGTATTGAAATTTTCAAAAAATTGTTTATAAACTCCATTTTGTATATCTTTAGTATATTTTTGAACAAAGTAAAACCAAAACCTTACAAATGGTTCTTTAAAAAGTACCTTATGGGAGATGCGATGTCTTGCTATCTCTTTTTTTAGTTTACCATGTGGCTGAAGGCTTCTTGCTGGTTCTTCTCTTGAGTATTCTATCTCAATTACACCATTTTCTTCTAAGTATTTTAAAGCTTCCCCACCATTTTGGTTGTTTAAGTTAGCTTTGTTAAATGCTGAAAATATCCGTCTATCACCAACAGCTAGAGCATATAATAATCTTTTTGAGTATTTATTTTTAGATGTAAGTTTTCTAATCTTTTCATTGTATCTGTAAAAATCTTTTAAGATTATCTTTTGTATAAGTTCAATTATAGGTTTTGAAGTATCTACTTCAACCTCTAAACCACCAAATATAGAGAAATACTCTATCTGAATCTCCATATCATCAGGATAGTTAGTATGGTAAAACAAGCGAAATTGTTCAAGAAGTTTATTATGTTTCATGAGATTAATTCTATCATTTTTAAATTAATTAAGCTATGATTCTATCATTAAAATAAAAGGCTATTTTTGAAAATATTGGTAGATTTTTTAGAAAATAAAAATATTGAAAACTCTTTAATCTTTACACATTTAAAGTGTTCAGTTATCGAGGGGAAAATACTTCAATCTTTAGTAAAAAAGTATGTAGATGGTCAGGATGATGTTCTTGTTTTAGAAGTTTTACAAGAACTTTTTTCTACTGATGAGTATAAACATTTAGAAAATTTAAAAGAGTTAAAAAATCTTTTAGAACTTGGTTGGTTGCATCAACAAAGTTTTGCACCTCTTAAAATTTCAGATATAACACCATTAGAACTTTTAAACACTGCTATAGGCTTAACACCAACATTTTTGAAGCTTCTCCAAGATGGGACATTAGAGGTTGATTTACCAGATATAAAACCTTACAATGACCATTTAGAGTATCTTCAAGACCAGTTTTTTAGGATAGAGTTATACCAAAAGATGAGTGTTATAAGACAAAACACACATGAACACTCTTTAGGTATAGATAGAATTTTAAACAAAGTTCAACTACTTGAAAAACGGATTTTAGAGAGGATAGAACAAACAAAAGAGAGTCTAATATTAGACAAATTTTTTAAACAAAAAAAGATGTCAGCACTAGAAGAGGTTATATTTATAGCACTTCTTCGTGAAGAGTACAGCTCAACGGATGCATCTCTTAGGGAGATGAATAGCCTTATAGAACTTATCTCAGTAGATGAGTATGAAAGGATTAAAAATCGTTCACTTTTAGAGGAGGGTTCACACCTTTTAGAGAGTGGAATTATAGACTATGAAGAGATGTTAAACCCTTTTGGTGGCATAAGCCGTGCATTTTATATAGTAGATGAGATACTACAAAGCATAATCCACCCACAAAAGAACAAAAAAGTAAGAAAACTAAAACTAGATGCACTTATAGAGGAACAAGATACTTTTGAATTGGTTGAGAGTAGTACAACTTTAGAAGATGTTGTTTTAAATGAAAAAACATCAAAAACTCTAAATGACCTTATGAAACAGCTAGATAAAGAGGTTATAAACCGTTTAGTTAAATGGGGTATAAAGGAGAAAAAAAGTGGTATAGATGCTAGGATAATCTTCTATGGTGTAGCTGGAACTGGTAAAACTATGACAGCTCACTCTTTGGCAAAATCTCTTAAAAGACAAGTGTTATCGTTTGATTGTTCTAAGATACTCTCTATGTATGTAGGGGAGAGTGAAAAAAATGTTAGAAAGATTTTCGATACTTTTTATGAACTAAGTGAAAAAACAAAAACAGAACCTATACTTTTACTAAATGAAGCAGACCAATTTTTAGGTGCTAGAAGTAGTGGAGTTACAAGTGGTGCTGACCAGATGCACAACCAGATGCAAAATATCTTTTTAGAGCAGATTGAGAACTTTAAAGGCATCCTTATAGCTACAACAAACCTACTTGAGAACATAGATAAAGCATTTTCAAGAAGATTTAACTATAAGATAGAGTTCAAAAAACCAAATGAGATACAACGGTTAAAACTTTGGAAAAAGATGTTACCAGTTGATGCTGAGTATGAAAAAAGTTTTGATGTTGAGAAGTTAGCAACATTTGGTATAACTGGTGGGCAGATAAATCTTATAATAAAAAACACAGCTTACAAAGTAGCAGTAAGAGATGAACCTGTATTTTATACAAAAGATTTTATAGATGAGATAAAAAAAGAAAAAGATGCTAGTTTTGATAGTGAAAAATCTATGGGATTTTTAACTTAAAACTCAACTTTAAAAGTTGAACCATCATTTTCAATACTTTGTATAGTTAATGTAAAATTATGTAATTTTATAATGTTGTTGGCTAAAAATAGTCCAAGACCTAGGGAGTTATTCCAAGTGTTTGATGAAACTCTATAAAATTTATTTGTGATTTTTGGTATATCTTTTTCCTTTATACCTATGCCGGTATCTATGACAGATATAGAGTTATCATCTATCTTTATGATAACTTCATCTTCAGAATATTTACAAGCATTTTCTATAAAGTTTGATAAAACTATACTAAAAAGTGTTTCATCAGCTTTTATCAGTATATCTTTACTACCCTCTATTAAAATATCTCTATTTTTATGTGTAAGCTTTGTATTTTCAACTATCTCAACTAAAAGTGCATAAAGATTAAATGATGAATAGTTAAGTGTTTGCTTTCCACTATCTAACTTTGTAGACAACCTAAGAGTGTCTATGAGTTCATCTATTCTGTTACCATTTTTATAAATCTTCATTAAAAACTTTTTACGGATATTTTTATTTATATCTAAATCATCTAACAAAGTTTGAGTATACCCATTTATAACAGCTATAGGGTTTTTAAACTCATGACTTATGGCTGATAAAATATCATCTTTTTGTTCATTTGAAGCTTTAAGCTTTAAGGTATATTTTTCTTTTTGTTTATCTTGTTTTATAAGTATTTGAGATACTTTAGTAAGAAGTCTTGTTATTTGTGAAAATTCTTCTGAATAATCTGACGATATGTAGTTGTCTTTTTTCTTTTTTGTTAATGCTTTTAAAAACTGCAAAATTCTTTTTGTTTGTGCTTGAATTTGCATACTAATCTTATAAGTAACTACAAAAATAGCTATAAAAAATATGATTAAAACAGCAAAAATCTTCATACCTAAAAGGTATATACCATCATTTATACTTTTTAACTCTTTGGCTACTCTTATATATAAAACTTTTGTGTTAAAAGAGTATTTTTTAGCCATATATAAAAGGTCTTTATCTATAGTTTTTGAGTGTCTTGTAATAAACCCATATTCATTAGAGTTGGCATCCATTATCTCTTTTCTGTATTTGTGATTGTCCATTGTAGTTTTGTTAAAGTGACTCTCAGCCAAAACTTTACCATCTTTGGAGATTATGGTTAGCCTGATATCTAAGTTATCTTTTATCTTTTTAGCGAGTGAATCTAGGTCATTATCTTTGTCTATTTTATAAGACAATAACTCTATATTTTGTTTTAGAGATTCTTTCATACCAGAGATATAAAACTCTTTTATCCAGTAGTAAACAATACCACCAATACTTAAAAAAAGGATTATAAAAAGAGTTATAAACTTTCTTAAAACAAGTTCTTGAAACTTTAACAAAGTATGTAACCCTCACCACGAATAGCTTGAATATAGTTCTTTTCACCAGTTGGGTCTATATGTTCTTTTAGTCTTTTTATGGCTACATTTACAGTTTTTAGCTGTTTGTTAAGAGAATCATCCCATACTTTTTCTAAAAGAACCTCTCTGCTTAAAAGTACATTTTCATTTTTCATAAACTCTAAAAGTAAATCATGTTCAAGATGTGTTAATTTTATATCTTCATCTTCTATGGAAAAAGTTTTGTTTGCTGTGTTGTAAGTTATATCTTTAAACTTTAAAATATCTTGAACTTTAGATGTTCGTTTTATAACAGCCTTTACCCTAGCCTTAAACTCATCTAAATTAAATGGTTTTGTTATATAATCATCACCACCAGCTTCAAATCCCTCTAGTATATTGTCACTAGAATCTTTAGCGCTTACATAGATTACAGGTTCATTGTAACCAAGACTACGGATAGATGAGATAAACTTCGTACCCTCAACAGATGGTAAGTTTCTATCCATCAAAATCAAAGATACATCATCTTCATCTAAAATATCTTTAACATTAGTTGTATCTATACAAGTGATAACATCATAACCCTCTTTAGTAAGAGTATATTCCATAAGGTCTAGTATATCTTCTTCATCTTCTACTATTAATATTGTTTCGTTCATGTGGTTGTTGTACCTAATTAGTTGTGAAAATTTCCACCAACTTTTGCATAAACAAGTAAGTTTGCTATGCTGATAGCACGAGATGCTATTTTGCCACTTTTTCTAAGTGCTTTTAGCATCTTATGGAATTTTTCAAAGTCATTAGAATCTTTTGCTTGTATCGTTAAGTTTCGCTCAACCATTTCGTAAAGGTCATCAGTTTTACTCTCTTCTATAAGGGCATCGTTATATATCTCTTGAATCTCGTCAGTATCATCACAATTTATCATGCTAATACTTAGTTTTATAGCTTTTACAGTTGATGTCTGCATTGGTACTGCATATTCGTTTATAGTTTCAACTGCTACATCTTCACATACATCTGTAAAACCTCTTATAAAACTTCTTGAGTTTGAACAAGCTCTTGAAAGCTCATTTGTGATTTTAAGGTAAGCAACAACTTGTCTTAAATCTTTTGCTTCAGGTGTATAAAGTGCTAAAACTTTTATGATGGCATTATCTATAGCATCAGCTTTTGCACCTATGTTTTTTATATGAGACCGTGCATCGTTAAATTTTTGTGAATCACAATCTTTTAATGCTTCAAGAAGTAATACATTTGCATTTAGTAAACCAGTACCTATATCTGTAACTTTTGCTTTTATCTCATCCATACTCTCTTCAAATTTTGTAACCATTATCCAAATCTCCCTGTTATATAATCTTCTGTTTGTTTCTCTTTAGGATTTAAAAATATATTTTCAGTTTTATCAAACTCTATCAAATCACCAAGATACATAAAAGCAGTATAGTCACTGATGCGAGATGCTTGTTGCATATTGTGTGTAACGATAGCTATACTTACATCTTTTTTAAGTTCTACTATAAGTTCTTCTATCGCTCCTGTAGAGATAGGGTCAAGTGCTGATGTTGGTTCATCAAAAAGTAAAACTTCAGGTTTTACTGCAACTGCTCTTGCTATACAAAGTCTTTGTTGTTGTCCACCTGAAAGCCCCATAGCTGATTTGTCTAATCTATCGTGAACCTCTTTAAACAATGCTCCATCTTTTAGGGCTTGTTCAACTCTGTCTTGAAGTTCTGTTTTGTTTTTTATACCTGCGATTTTAAGTCCATAAGCAACATTATCAAAGATGCTCATAGGAAATGGTGTTGGTTTTTGAAAAATCATTCCAACTTTTTGACGAAGTTCTATAAACTCATTTTCTTTTTTTATATCCAGTATATTTTCCATTTTGTTTGTTTGCTCATTTAGCAAATCTATCTTACCATCGTACTTATTTCCAGGGTAAAGGTCATGTATACGGTTCATACTTCTAAGAAGTGTAGATTTACCACAACCACTTGGACCTATAAGTGCTGTTATTTTGTTTTTTCTAATTTTTATGTTAATATTTTTAAGTGATGGATGGTCTACATTTGGATATGTAAATGAGAAGTTTTGAATATTCATAATCGGCATAACTATTTCCTTTAATTTCTTACTTTAGATTATATAGATTTTTAGTTACATTATGATTACTATAAAATCTTTATCTCCAATTCAAGCTTTATCTTAAATCGTTCATATACTCTTTTTTGTGCCTCTTTTATAAGATAGATAGCATCTTTAAATGTTCCATCTCCATGATTTACTAAGAAGTTTGCATGGATTTTACTAAACTCCATATCTCCAACTTTAAACCCTTTTAGTCCAACTTCTTCTATAAGTCGACCAGCATAATCTCCAACAGGATTTTTAAAACAACTCCCTGCACTTGGTTGATTTGGTTGGTTTAATCTCATAGTTTTAAACAACATAACTTTTTGCTCATCAAACCCATCAAGCACTTTAAACTTTGCTTCTAATATCGGTTCAGTTATATCTGTATATCGATAACCAAAATCTATATCTTTTTTCTCTTTTGTCATACTACAAGTTTTTACAGAGATTAGGTTATTGAAGATTTCATACTCTTTTAAACCTGCATTCATCTTTACAAGTCCACCCAAAGTACCAGGTAGATGCGAAACAAATTCAAAACCAGCTAAATTATGCTTTTTACAAAAAGATGCTATCTTACCACTAGGTGTTGCTCCACCTATCTCTAAAAAACCATCTTCAAGTTTTATATAATCAAACTTTTTTGATAGTTTTATAAGTGGTGGTGGATTATCACTTATGAGTAAGTTATTACATGAACCTATGATGTAAAAATCATCACTATAATCTTCACAATTTTCTAAGATTTTAACATCTATGCTAGAACCTATTTTAAATGATGAAAATTTAGAAAAATTTATTTTTTTTGTCATTCTATAAAATTTGGAATTAAGTTAAAAGTGTTTGTTGCAAAATCTATAACAGAGTTTAACATCCATGGCATCGTTAAGATGATAACGATAATTACACCCATAATCTTTGGTATAAAACTCAAAGTCATCTCATTTATTTGTGTAGTAGCTTGAAATATACTTACAGCTAACCCAAGGAACATACCAGTTAAAAGTGCTGGAAGCGCTAGTGATAGTGCTATTTTAAATGTTTCTATCCCAATAGCTATTAGTTTTGCTTCCATAAAAGTTATGAGTTCCTAAGTTCTTCGTACTCTGTTGGGATTAGGTAGTTTTGGATTTGTACTTTTTCATCATAAAAACCATTTTCATACCCTATCTCAAAAAGTTTATCTATAGCTTTGTATTGAATTTCACTAAGTGTTATAGATTCATCATTTGCATAAAGTTCAAGGTATTTATCAAGAGTTGGTGCATCTATACGAACTAAATCTCTCTCAAGTAGCATCTCTGAGAGTTTATCTTTATGGTCTCTTGCTACTTTTACTGCTTTTGTTAAAGTAGCTTCATATTCTATAGCTTTGTTTAGTGGTAGTGAACGGCGAATTGCCATCCCACCTAAAGGAAGAGGTAGCTCTTTTCCAGCTAAATCTTGCCAAATATCCCACATCTCTCTCTCAACTTCTAACTCATCTGCATAAGTTAAGATGCTTTCATGTATAAGTACACCAGCATGAACTTCACCATCAAGTACAGCTTGTTCTATATCTAAAAAGTTCATATATGTGATTCTAGCTTCAGGATAAGCGATGCGAAATAACATAGCATTTGTAGTATGTTCACCACTAAGAGCTACTTTAAAGTTTCGCTTTAACTTTTCACCTTTTTTCTTGATAACTTTAGGACCATAACCCTCTCCAAAACTTACAGCAGTTCTTAGAGGTGCATACTCATCTTTTATATGTGGATAAAGTGCAAAGCTTATAGCAACTATGTCATATACACCATTTAGTGCATCTTCGTTTAAAGTCTGAATATCTTTAGCAATGTTATCAAACTTAGTATCTTTCATATCTACCCAGCCAAATTTAATGGCATAGTACATAAAAATATCGTCGGCATCGGGAGAGTGGGCTATTAGTGTTTTTTTCATAAAGAGATTATAACAATTTTTTAGTTAAATTCTCATAATCTTTGTTTATACCCTCTTATTTCACAAGTAATAATGTAAGCTCAGAAGCTTTTTGAGCATCCATTTTTGCTAAAATCTTACCAACAGTTTTTGGTTTTAAAGATGTCAATATATTTGTTGCATCTTTTACACCCATTTTTGCAAGTATATTTGCAGCAGATGCAGCTTTCATCTTAGCAAAAGTTTGAGCAACTTTATCCATCTTTAAGCTTGTTAATTTTTCTAAAATTTCTTTTTTTTCTTTTAACATTTTTTTTATAGATTTTTCTTTTTCCGATATATCAGTAAGTTTTCTATCAACCACTTCTTCTTCTTGGGCTATAGCTTCTTTTTTTTGTTTTAGTAATTCATCTGTTGCTATTTTTAGTGCTTCTAGTGCTTGTTTTTGTTCATCTATGCGTTCAAGTTCAACTAACAATTCACTTTTTCTCTCTTTAAAAATCTCAGTACACTCAAAAAGTCTTTCACTTGTTTGAAGTGCCATTAACGATGATGTGTAAAATAGTATTACCAATAGTAAAGATTTTATAATTTATCCTTTTTGAGCATAAGTCATTAGTGCCACTTCATCTAAATCTTTTGCTTCTTGTTCTTTTTGTTTTTTAATCTTTTTCTTAATCTCTTCAAGTTCTAAATACTTAAATTTTTCATGTTCAATCATATCTTTTTTTAGTTGTTCTTTAGCTTGAAGTAGTTGAGTTTGAGCAAAATTTATCCACTCTTTATTTTTTTTAATCAAGTTTCTTTGAGATGACAATAATGTTCTAGTCGCTAATAAAGCAGATATAGTTCCCCCTTGTGGTTCTTCTATATCATTTAAAGATGCATAAGAACCTTCTAATGCTGACTTTGCATTATTTAATGCAGAGTTTGCTTTAGACAACACTTGTTCACTCTCTTGCATCTTATTTTTTTTTAAAGTTACTAAAGAACTAAATCTTGTTTTCATCTTTTTTCTTTTTAAAAAGTCTAACATAAAAAAATTAATTTGCTATAATAAAAAAATGAACTGTTTAATATGTAATTCAAATACCGATATAATAAAATGCGAAAAAAATAATTGGGAATTTTTTCATTGTAAAAAATGTGAATTTATCTTTAAAAACCCATCCGATTATGTAGATGAAACAAATGAACTAAAACAATATAAAAATCATAACAACAACATGGAATCTACAGGATATGTAGAGATGTTTGAAAAGTTTATAAACAATACTTTTAGACCATATTTAAAAGATATTAAAACTGTTTTAGAGTTTGGTAGTGGACCGGGACCTGTTTTAGCCGAATTGTTAAAAAGGGAAGGTTTAAATGTAGATATTTACGATAAATTTTTCTCTCCACAAAAAGTTTTTGATGGCAAAAAATACGATCTTATAACTTCAACTGAAGTTATAGAACATATAAATAACCCAGTAGATATTTTTAACTTTTTTACCTCACATATAAAAAAAGATGGTTATTTGGCTTTAATGACACAATTTCATGAGAATGATGCTCAAGAATTTAAAAGGTGGTGGTATAAAAATGACCCTACCCATATATGTTTTTTTAGACCTCATACTTTTGAGATTTTAGCCTCTATAAGTGGTTTTAAAGTTATAAAATATGATTCAAAAAAAAGTGTTTTACTTCAAAAAAAATAAATCATAAAGTTTAAAATCAAATATAGCCTTTTTTTGATATAATCCAACCAATTTTACATAGTAATAAAACTTACTACTTAGGAAATATTTATGGATATTAGAGAAGAATTTTTAAAGTTTTTTGAATCAAAAAATCACCAAAGAGTGGCTTCTGCTCCACTAACTCCAGATGATGCTTCATTACTTTTCAACAATGCAGGTATGGTACCTTTTAAGTCGATATTTACGGGTGAAGTTCCAGCTCCAGCGAATCCTCGTGCCGCATCTTGTCAAACTTGTTTAAGAGCAGGTGGAAAGCACAATGACCTTGAAAATGTTGGTCATACGGCAAGACATCATACTTTTTTTGAGATGCTTGGTAACTTCTCTTTTGGAGATTATTTTAAAGAGGAAGTTATAGACTACTCTTGGGAATTTTTAACTAAAGTTTTAGAACTACCAGTTGAGAAACTTTGGGTAACTGTTCACGACAGCGATGATGAAGCTGAGAAACTTTGGCAAAAACATGTACCACTAGATAGAATCAAAAGACTAGGCGATGCAGATAACTTTTGGGCTATGGGTGACACAGGTGCTTGTGGACCATGTAGTGAGATTTTCTATGACCAAGGTGCTGAACACTTTTCAGGTGAAGAGGATTACCTAGGTGGTGAGGGTGATAGATTTTTAGAGATTTGGAATCTTGTTTTTATGCAGTATGACAGACAAGCTGATGGAACTCTAAACCCACTTCCAAAACCATCTATAGACACAGGTATGGGACTTGAGAGAGTTGTAGCTATAAAAGAGGGTGCATTATCTAACTACGGTTCATCTTTGTTTATGCCAATTATCAACAAAGTTGAAGAGCTTATAGGTAAAGAGTATAAGTATGAAACTGGTGCATCTTATAGAGTTATAGCTGACCATATCCGTACGACACTTTTTCTTTTAGCACAAGGTATAAACTTCTCAAATGAGGGTCGTGGTTATGTACTTCGTCGCATCCTTCGCCGTGCTGTAAGACATGGTTACTTACTAGGTTTTAGAAAACCTTTTATGTTTAAACTTGTAGATACTGTAGTTGAGATTATGGGTGGTGAGTATGAGTATCTTAAGACTAAAGCATCTATAGTTAGTGAGCAGATAGAGTTAGAAGAGGCTAGATTTTTCAAAACTATCGAGAGTGGAATTGCTCTTTTTGAAGAGGAGTTAAAAACTACTAAAGATATGTTTAGTGGTGAAGTTGCTTTTAAACTTTACGATACATTTGGTTTTCCACTTGATTTGACAGAAGATATGCTAAAAAGCCATAACTTGAAGCTAGATGCTAACAAGTTTGATGAGTTGATGCTAGAGCAAAGGACTCGTGCAAAAGCTGCTTGGAAAGGTAGTGGAGATGCAGATACTCACGGTGACTTTAAAGAACTTTTAGAAAAATTTGGTGAAAACAAATTTGTAGGTTATGAGCAAACAAAAGCAAGTTCAAAAGTTTTAGCACTTTTAGATGAAAATTATAAAAATACTAACTCTCTTAATAATGGGGAAAAAGGTTGGGTTCTTTTAGACTATACACCTTTTTATGCTGAGAGTGGTGGTCAAACTGGAGATTGTGGTGAACTAGAAAATCTCGCAACGGTAGTAGATACTAAAAAATTCTTTGGACTTAATCTATCTCAGATAGAGGTTACAAATATGCTAAAAGTTGGAGATAATGTTCGTGCATTTGTAGATAGTTCAAGAGATGAGATTATAAAACATCACTCAGCAACTCACCTACTTCATGCTGTTTTATTTGATACTTTAGGTGAACATATCTCACAAGCTGGTTCATTAAATGAAGCTAAAAGACTTAGATTTGACTTTTCACATCCAAAAGCTTTAACTCATGCAGAGTTAGCTGAGATAGAGCAAAAAGTAAATGCAATTATCGCTAAATCCATAGATGCTAAAACAGAAGTTATGGATATAGAAAGTGCAAAAAATAGCGGTGCAAAAGCTCAGTTTGGTGAAAAATATGGAGATGCTGTTAGAGTTGTAAGCTTTGATGATGCTTCAGTTGAACTTTGTGGTGGTGTTCATGTTGATAACACTGCATCTATAGGTTCATTTATCATCACTAAAGAGAGTGGTGTAAGTGCTGGTGTTCGTCGCATCGAAGCTGTTGTGGGTCATAGTGCTTATGAATACTTTTGTGAACAAAGAATCCTTCTAAAAAGAGTTGAAGCAGAAGTTAAAAACTTAGATGTTTTAGCGGGTATATCTCGTCTAAAATCAACCATAACAGAGTTAAAAGATGAACTAAAAGATGCACAAGAAGCTAGTAAAGTTGAGATAACTACTAACGACATCAACGGTGTAGCTGTAGTTATAGAAGAGTATCCAAATGGTGATATAAAAGAGAAGATAGACGAACTTAAAAACCAAAACGAAAAGCTTTGTGCTATGCTTTTTCAAGTAAAAGGTGACAAAGTTCTTATAGCTTGTGGTGTAAAAGATGCAAGTGCTAAAGCAGGAGAGTGGATTAAAAAAATCGCTCCAATACTTGGTGGTGGAGGTGGAGGTCGTCCAGACTTCGCACAAGCTGGTGGAAAAGACAAAACTAAACTTCCAGAGGCAAAAGATGCATCTCTTGCTTTCATAACTGAAGCTTTATCGTAAAGGTTATACAGTTATGAAATGGATTATCTTTTTAACTCTTGCTCTTCTCTTTAGTGGTTGTGATTTACTACAATCAGAAGAGGACAAAGCAAAAATCATTGCCAATGAAAAGATAGCTTTTGAGAAAAAAGTACAAGAATCAAAAGAGATTCAACTCAAAAAACTATCTGCTCAAACTCAAAAAGAGTTAGCAATCTTAGAGTCAAAAAAAGAGTTGGCTCTAATCGAGAAAGAAAAAGAGTTAGAAAAAATCCGTACTCAAGCAGAGATAGAAAAACAAAAAATCATCTTTGAACAAGCCAAAGAAAAAGCACTTTTTGAGCAAAAGATGCAACAAAAAGAGCAAAGTAACAACATGGAGCTAAAACGCTACATGATGCTTATCTTAGCTTTACTTCTAATCATCAGTAGTTTTTTTGTATATTATTATTTCAAAAAAAGAAGAGAAGACAAACTAAGAGCCTACAACGATAACTTACAAAAATACTTTAACCAAAAAGAAAATGATGCAAGAGTAAAGATAGCTGAAAAAATGTTAGATGCTATCTCCTCAGGTAACCTTGATAAATCGCAAGAAAACCAACTTATAGGTGCTTTTAGTGGTCAAGCAAATGAGAGTTATCAAAAGCAACTTACTAATGAAAAAGATGAGGATGTTATAGAACTTATTGAGATTAAATAAAAGAGGTTAACTTTTAGTTTTTACTTCCTATACCCTCAATCTCTTTAACCATAAGTCCAGTTTTTTAATGATATGCTTAATTATTTATATATACAATCTTAACAACATTCATAAGTCAAAAATTGCACTTCAGATTTAAATTTTGGGAGGTAATAGTTGCATAATTTGGGTTAACCTTACAATAAGCAGTAAAATT
>Ga0256842_1000799_pt1 | contig 27286 bp, 30 predicted proteins | sample 4559240metaG_FD_185973 | JGI IMG/M metagenome (GOLD analysis project Ga0256842, IMG submission 185973) | Hydrothermal vent microbial communities from Guaymas Basin, Mexico - 4559-240 | ecosystem: Environmental > Aquatic > Marine > Hydrothermal vents | place: Mexico: Guaymas Basin | collected... | reverse complement strand
AAACTTTTATGTCTGGACTCATGATAGTATAGGCGTAGGAGAAGATGGACCAACTCATCAACCTATAGAGCAACTTAGCCAATATAGAGCTTTACCAAACTTTTATACATATCGTCCTGCAGATGCAAGTGAAAATGTAAAAGCTTGGCAAAAAGCACTTAGTATGAATGCTCCAGCATCATTTGTATGTTCTCGTCAAAAACTACAAGTCTTAAAAGACAAAAGAGAGATAGGTGATGTTGAAAATGGCGGATATCTTCTTACAAAAAGAGAGAATGCAACTGTAACACTTATGGCAAGTGGTAGTGAAGTTTATCCATGTTTAAGAGCTGCTTGTGCTTTAGAAAAACTAGGAATCAATGCAAATATAGTTAGTGTTCCTTGTTTTGATTTACTAATTGAGCAAGATAAGGCATATATAGATTCTATTATAGATCCAAAAACAAAAGTTCTTGCAGTAGAAGCAGGAGCTGGAACAGAGTGGTATAGATTTGCAGATGAGGTTATATGTATGACTCGTTTTGGAGCTTCTTCTCCAGCTGATAAGCTTTTCAAAAAATTTGGTTTTACAGAAGAAAATATAACTAAAAAAGCGTGTGAATTAGTAGGTGTTGCATATAAAGATAATGGAAACTGTAAGTAAATGCTTAAAGCAGTAATCTTTGATTTGGATGGAACTCTGCTTGATACACTTGAAGATATAGCAATAAGTTGTAATTTTGTTTTAGAAAGTTTTAATAAAAGTCCTCTTCCTATAGAGGACTATAATCTTATTGTTGGTCATGGAGCAGCTCAACTTTTTAGAGATATTTTGCCAGAACATTCAAGCGAAGAACAAGCTCAAGCATTAAGTATTTTTGAAAAACATTATGCAAAGCAGTTTGATAAAAATACAAAAATCTATGATGATATCAGTAAAGTTTTAACATTTTTACAAGTTAGAGGGATAAAAATGTCAGTTTTATCCAATAAACCAAACTCTTTTACAAAAAAGTGTGTTCTAAAATATTTAAGAGATTGGAAATTTGAGAAAGTATATGGTATACGAGATGGAATTGAGCGAAAACCTAGTGAAGCTGGTGTTTTAGAGATACTTAAAGAGCTTAATATAGAACCAAATGAGACTATTTTTATTGGTGATACAAATATAGATATGCAAACAGCTAAAAATGCAAATATGGACTCAATTGGTGTTTTATGGGGTTTTAGAGGGGAGAAAGAGTTGGTGGAGAGTGGTGCAACTTATATTGCTAAAACTCCTACTGATATTATAAAAATAGTAGATAGTTTATGACAATCTTTGATTCAGTAATCTTGGGTATTATCGAGGGTTTTACAGAGTTTTTACCAGTTTCTTCAACTGGTCACTTGATAGTTGCTAGCCATTTTTTGGGAATAGACCAGACAAATGTAAATAAAGCATTTGAAATTATTATCCAATTTGCTGCTATTTTGGCAGTTGTTTTTAACTATCAAGATAAATTTTCTATCAAAAAGATAGGGCTTTGGACGAAGGTAGTTATTGCATTTTTGCCTATTGGAACTATAGGATTTCTATTTTCACATCAAATAAAAGAGCTTTTTAGTATTGATATAGTTGCAACAATGTTTATTGTCGGTGGTATTGTTTTTTTAATAACAGAGAAATTTTTTCTACAAAAAGAGAAAAATTTACTAGATGATATAGAACAAATCACTTTAAAACAGACTCTTTGGATAGGCTTTGCTCAGATATTTGCCCTAATTCCGGGGACAAGTAGAGCAGGAAGTACGATAATTGGTGCTCTTTTAGTAGGACTTAGTAGAAAAGCTAGTGCAGAGTTTAGTTTTCTTTTGGCAATGCCAGTTATGGTTGCAGTAACAGGATATGATTTACTAAAAAACTACAAAGAGTTCACAGCAGATAGTTTACTTACTCTTGGCGTAGGATTTGTTGTATCATTCATTGTAGCTTATTTGACAATAAAACTTTTCATGAAGTTTTTAGATAAGTTTACATTTGTACCTTTTGGAATTTATCGTATCTTTTTAGGCTGTTTCTTGTTGGTGTTATTTTAAGAGTATTAAGAGGTTTATAAGAAGTCTAATCTAAGAAAAAGCAATTTTTAGCTAAAATAGAATCAAAAATTATAATTAGGGTTATATATGTTACTTCTTACCCCTGGTCCAACACCCGTACCAGAAGATATACGAATGGCTATGAGTGGGCCAACAATTCACCATAGAACTCCAGAATTTGAAGATATTTTTGCTAAAACTAGAGCGCTGTTAAAAGAGCTTTTTGGTATGAGTGAAGTTCTTATGCTTGCAAGTAGTGGAACAGGAGCTATGGAAGCTTGTGTTTTAAATCTTTGTCACTCAAAAGCATTGACAATCAATGCAGGTAAATTTGGTGAGAGATTTGGAAAAATTTGTGAAGCTTACTCAAAAGAGTATATAGAGTTAAAATATGATTGGGATACTGCAGCAGATGTTAAAGATGTAGTTGAGGCAATAAAAGATGATGAAACAATAGATGCTATTTTTATACAAGTATGTGAGAGTGCTGGCGGACTTCGTCATCCTGTAGAACTCATTGCAAAAGAGGTTAAAAAAATACGTCCAAATATAATAGTTGTAGCTGATGGTATAACAGCAGTTGGAGTTGAAAAAGTAGATACAACCCATATAGATGCTCTTATAAGTGGAAGTCAAAAAGCTTTGATGTTACCTCCAGGACTTGCTCTTATAGGTCTTAATGACAGAGCAATAGAAGTCATAGAAGATAGTGGAGTAGGGTACTACTTAAATCTAAAAACAGAACTAAAAAAACAAAAAACAAATACTACAGCATATACAGCAGCAACAACTCTTATAATCGGACTTAAAGCGATGTTAGAAAAGTTACATGTAGATGGTTTTGATAAGCTTTATATAGATACAAAAAAACGTTCAGATGCTACTAAAAAAGCTCTTAAAGCTTTAGATTTAAAAATATTTCCAAAGGCTCCTGCAAATGCTATGAGTGCAGTTTATGATGAGGAAGCAGCAAAGATTAGAAAGATTTTGAAAATAAAATATGGTGTTAATATAGCAGGTGGTCAGGACCATGTAAAAACTACTCTATTTAGAATAAACCACATGGGTTTAGTAGCAGACTATGAAACAGCTTGGACTTTAAATGCAATAGAAATGGCACTTGAAGAGATAGGACGTCGTCCTTATGATGGAACAGCAAATAAAATATATACAAAAGAGATAACGATATGAAATATTCTATGCAAAGCATAAGCTTTAATCGCGAGGAATTTAACTCGGACGTGTTTGAGTTAAAGGGGATAATAAAATGATAGATGAACATGAAATACCAATAGGAAGTAGACTTTATTTTGGAAAAAGTGCAAAGTTAAAAAGAAACATAGAGGCAACTGCAAGTGAGCTTTTAGAAAATGCAGATTTTGAAGAGATAGTAACTCCTTTTTTCTCATATCATCAGCATAAAAGTTTAAATGAAAAAGAGATTATTCGTTTTTCTGATGAGCAAAACAATCTAGTATCACTTAGAGCTGATAGTACGCTTGATGTTGTAAGACTAATGACAAAAAGATTAGGACGTAGCACAAAGCAGAATAAGTGGTTTTACATACAGCCAGTTTTTAGATACCCAAGTCTTGAAGTCAATCAAATAGGTGCTGAGTTTATTGGGAATAGTGATTTAACACAAAGTATAGAACTCTGTGCAGAAGTGTTTAAAAAGTTTAATTTATCTCCTTTGGTTCATATAAGTAATATTAAAATTCCAAAAATGATTGCAGAAGAGTTAAATCTTGATTTGAGTATATTTGAGAGAGCAGAACTTCAAAAAATACTCTCTTTAGATATAGATTGGCTTGAAAAATTAGCGTGTTTACAAAAACCTAAAGATATTGATGAAGTTATCAAAATAGTACCTGATAATATAAAAGTAGAATTAGAAAAAATGAAAGCACTTTATGAAAAATTAGAGTATAAAAATGTACACTTTTCGCCACTTTATTATGTCAATATGAGATACTATGATGAACTGTTTTTTAGATTTATTGAGAAAAATGGTACTTTAGCAAAAGGTGGAAGTTACAAAAGTGAAGGCATGGAATCAACAGGATTTGGTCTTTATACAGATGCATTAATAGAAACAATAATTAGGAATGACAATGTCTAACAGAGCAGATTTAATAGTAGGAATTCAGTGGGGAGATGAAGGTAAAGGTAAGATAGTTGATATGCTTGCTCAAAAGTATGACATGGTTTGTCGTAGCCAAGGTGGACACAATGCTGGACATACTATATGGGTTGATGGTGTTAGATATGCTTTGCATCTTGTTCCTTCAGGAGTGCTAAATAAAGATGCTATTAATATCATAGGGAATGGGGTTGTAATGGCACCAGAATCACTTATAGAAGAGATGGAGCAGTTTGATGAGAGTCTTGTTGGACGTCTTTTTATAAGTGATAAAGCACATCTAAATTTACCATACCACTCTTTGGTAGATATTGCTAGAGAGAAGTTAAAGGGTGATAAAGCAATAGGAACTACTGGAAAAGGTATAGGACCAGCATATGCAGATAAGATAAATAGAGTAGGGCATAGAGTTGGAGAACTTTTAGATGAAGAAAAGCTTTGTGATTCTATTATGTCTGAGTTTGCACAAAATAGGCCACTTTATGATGCTTTAAATGTAGAGATTCCTAGTCGTGAGAAGACGATGGCTCAACTTAAAGAGTACAAAGAGAAACTTGCTCCTTTTATAGCCAATACAACCATTATGGTTTGGGATGCATTGGATGCTAATAAAAAGATTCTTTTAGAGGGAGCTCAAGGAACTCTTCTTGATATTGACCATGGAACTTATCCTTATGTTACTAGCTCATCAACTGTTAGTGCGGGAGCTTGTACTGGTCTTGGGATTAGCCCAAAAGATATAGGAAAAGTTACGGGAATAGTAAAAGCATATACTACTAGAGTAGGACACGGTCCTTTTCCAACAGAAGATTTTGGTAAGGTTGGAGAGACTTTAGCAGATGTTGGTAAAGAGGTAGGAACTACAACAGGACGTGGAAGAAGATGTGGTTGGTTTGACGCAGTTATAGTTAAACACTCTTCAAGATTAAATGGTTGTGACCAGTTTGCTCTTATGAAACTTGATGTTCTTGATGGTTTTGAAACTATAAAAATATGTGTTGCCTATGAGTATAAAGGTAAGAAAATTGATTATGTACCAACTGATTTAGATAATGTAACACCAATATATGAAGATATAGAAGGATGGGATACAGTTGAAGGTATAAATGAGTTTGATAAACTACCAGAAGGTGCAAAAAAGTATATAAAGCGTATAGAAGAGTTAACAAATACAAAAGTAGGAATCATCTCAACAAGTCCAGATAGAAATGATACGATTATTTTATAAATATAATTTAGTTTGAGTGGGTAATAATAATTAAAATATTGCAATTTGAAATATTATTGCCTCATATATTTATATTTATATATAATTTAAAAAAAGGGATAAAATTATGAAAGTAGGTGGATTATTTGCAGGTATCGGTGGAATAGAACTTGGTTTTAAAAAAGCAGGTTTTGAAATTTCATGGGCAAATGAAATTGACAAAAATGCATCTATTACTTATAGGCATAACCACAAGCATAAACTTTTTGAAAAAGATTTAAAAGATTTAAAAACATCAGAAGTTAGTCCTATTGATATATTAACAGGTGGATTCCCTTGTCAGGCATTTTCAATAGCTGGTCAACAAAAAGGTTTTCATGATGATAGAGGAAATGTTTTTTTTGAGATTTTGAGATTTATTGATGATTTAAAACCAAAAATTATATTTTTAGAAAATGTAAAAAACCTTGTTGGACATGATAAAGGTAAAACTTTTAAACGTATTACTTATGAACTTGAAGATAGAGGATATACTATTCATCATAAGATTTTAAATTCTTCTGAGTATGGTTGTGTTCCCCAAAACAGAGAGAGAATTTATATTGTTGCATTTAAAGATGAGAATATAGCTTTAAATTTCACTTTTCCTAAAGCTAGAAAACTACAGAAGAAAATAACTGATTTGATTGATTCTAAAGTAGATGGAAAATTTTATTATACAAATAGTCGTTACTATGAGCAATTAAAAAAAGAAATGAAAAATAGAGATAGTGTTTACCAGTGGAGACGAGTTTATGTGCGAGAAAATAAAAGTAAACTTTGTCCAACGTTAACAGCAAATATGGGTACAGGTGGACACAATGTACCTTTAATTATAGATGATATTGATATAAGAAAGTTGACTCCACGGGAATGTGCTAGATTTCAAGGTTATGATGAAGATTTTAAATTTCCAAAAACATTGTCTAATTCTGCTTTATATAAACAAATAGGTAATTCCGTAACAGTTCCAGTCATAGAAGCTATAGCAAAAGAAATAAAAAAAACTTGTAATTTATAATGTTTTATAATACTCAGACAAAAGAGCAGAAAGATAAATATAGAGACTACCTTCAAATAATTGGTAGTTTATCTAATTTGTTTTCCTCTTCAGATATACCATATCTGTATTATAGAATAGCAGAAAAGATGTTTTGTAAAGCTTTTGAAGCAAAAGATTTATCGAGAGGTGATGTATCTTTTGATGCTCAAAAAGGAACTTTAGGAATAGGTTTAAAAACATTTTTAAGAGGAAATAATAAAAGTATTCAAAAAATAGCTGAATTTAATAAAGACAGAACTTTATATAATGGATTAACATGTATTGATAAAATTAAGAAAATTTCAGAGCTTAGAAATGCGAGAATAGATTTTACTAATACACTGTATGATATTGATGATTCTATATATCATTGTGTTGTAAGAGATGAAGGTAATTTTTTTATTTATGAAGAAAATACAACTAAAATTGATATTAATAGTATATCAGATATAAAACAGAATAAATCATCAATATTTTTTAATGATGGTATACAAGAGTATAGTTTTTCTTTATCTAAGAGCACATTGATGAAAAGATTTAATACAAATTCTTTTGTTGATAATTTTAAAGTTAATATTTTAGATGACCCTTTGGAGGCATTATTTAGTTTAGTAAAAAAAGATTTTAATTATATGGAAACTTCAAGAATAAAAGAGACTGTATATTTACCATTATATGGTAGTAATAATAAAGTATATGAAAAAAGTGGATTAAATCAATGGAATGCAAATGGTCGTGTAAGACATTATAATGAAGTATATATTCCTATACCAATAAAATTTTATAAGTATAAGCCCAATTTTTTTCCTAAAAAAGACATAGTTTTTACCATGAAGTTACCTAATGAAAAAATTATTGATATGAAGTTATGTCAAGAAAATAGCAAAGCTTTAATGTCCAATCCAAATGAGGTATTAGGAAAATGGTTATTAAGAGATTTGTTTAAATTAAGTGAAGGTGAACTTGTAACATATGAGATATTTAAGTTATATGGTATAGATTCAGTTAAAATAGATAAAATTAGTGATTTAGAATATGAGATTAATTTTGCTAAGATTGGGAGTTATGAATCTTTTATTACAAGACAAGAATTGGGTATCTAAAAAATGATTAAAATATTCCAAGCTTTATTTCAAAAAGATAAAGACTTATTGGAATATTCTTGTGAAATTGTGTCAAAATAAAATGAACTATAGAAGTTTACTTTGTGCTTTAGTCATAAGGAGTTTTTACTGGGTTTTGCTTAGTAAAAAGGGGAGATTGAAATGAACAGCAAGTTTACACCCATTGCAAAAGTTAGAAAACAGCAACGTGATATGGTAGAGACTCGTTTGGCTAAAGCTAGGTATGAAAAGCATGAGTTAGAGCAAAAACTTGTGGTTACATGTAAAGAGATATCTGATACAGATATACCAACTAGTGGAAATATCTCTTTGATGAATATGACTAGAGAAAGACTTGCTATAATACGAAGTATAAAAGAGACTTTGGAAGAAAATTTGCTTATCAAAGAGAGTGAGATAAATCAACTTAGAGAGAAATATAAAAGAGCAAATATAGAGTTTGAGAAAATAAAGTATCTTGAAGAGCAAGATTTTGCTGAGTGGATGGAAAAGCTTAAAAGAGATGAGAGTTTAAATTTAGATGAGATATCAAATATTTTGTTTGTCAACAAGGGGCAAAAGTGAGAATTTTAGTTATATTTTTTATGTTGTTTTCGGTTGTTTTTGCAGAAACTGTTGATTGTACACAAGTTTTTGAAGAGAGAAAATCAGAACTTTTGAAAGAGATAGAGAAGATAGATGAAGCACGACAATCTTTTGAAGCACTGCAAGCTGCAACAAATGCACTTTTTGATAAACAAAAAGCAAAACTTGATGAGCAGAGAAATGACCTTAATGCAACTATGAGAAAAATTGCAAATAAAGAAGAAAATATAAAAAAAATGCTTGAAGAAAATAAGCAACTATTAGAAACTATCAATGGTGCAAAAAACGATAAAATTAGTGAAACATATTCAAAGATGAAAGACTCAGCAGCAGCAGGGATTCTTTCAGAACTAAATACAACAGAGGCAGCAGCAGTTCTTTTTAGCTTGAAGGCTAAAAAAGTATCTAAGATTATGGCAAAGATGGACCCTAAAAAAGCCTCTAAAATAACACAAAGATTAGTCCTTGGACCTCCGTTTAAGTAAGATATATTTTTTACTTTTAATATCAGTTTTTTTTACAGGATGTGTTGGGGTAACTGGGCATGGTGATTCACTTCGAACCTTTGAGAAGGTATTAAAAAACTCTACATGTAACTACACTTTTATAGATAATAAGATAAAAGATAAAGAAGATTTGATTCTTTGGTACTCGCAAGGCGGTGCACAAGCAAGAAACTGTTTTGATTATGAAAAGAGTAACTCCCTTTTTGATAAAGCAGAAAATCTATATAAAAGTGATGTAGATTTAAAATCCAATGTAGACCGTACTAAAAACAGTTTAGGATCAATCTTAATAAATAATAATGTAAATGATTATGAGGGAAACATCTATGAAAAAGTGATGCTTAACACTTATAAAGGCTTAAATTTTATGGAGTTGGATGATTTTGCAAATGCAAGAGTAGAATTTAACAGAGCCTTAGATAGACAAAGAAGAGCAAAAGAGTATTTTGAACGAGAGATAAATAAAGTTCAAGAAAGAAGTATAAAAGATAAAAATTATAACAAAGCACAAAATAGATATACACAAAAGGCAATATATGATAATTATGAAGATTTATTTAGTGGATATCAAGCGTATCCAGATTTTGTAAATCCTTATGCTACTTATATGAGTGGGATATTTTTTCTTCTTGATGGTGATTATGTAAAGGCAAGAGATTTGTTAAAAGAGTCTTTATCAATGCAACCTAAAAATCAACAAATACAAGCGGATTTTGAATTAGCTGATAGTTTGAGTGGATATGGTAAAAAAGAGAAAAATTATGCTTGGATTATTTATGAAAATGGTCAAAGTATGGCAAAAAGAGAAGAGAGGGTAAATATACCTCTTTTTATATTTACAAATAGAGTTTATTATGCTGGATTGGCTCTGCCTAAATTATATGAAAGAGCTAGTTCATATCAATATATACAAATAGGAAATCAAAAAAGTAAAATGATTGCTAATATGGACAATGTTATAAAAACAGAATTTAAAAAACGTTTTTCTCAAATAGCATTAGAAGCAACACTTAATTTGATTGTTAAAACATATACACAATATGAGTTAAATAGAAGTGGTGCACTTGGTGGAGTTGTAGGTATGCTATATCAAGCTATGACAAACAGAGCAGATATAAGAAGTTGGACTGCACTTCCTAAAAACTTTCAAAGTTTAAGAGTAGAGTTAAATCAAAATCCTGTTATAATAAAGGATGATAGAGGCAAAATCTTATCGACTATACAAGTAGATAACAGCACAGATGTACTTATTTATATCAAATCTTCATTAAAAGGTGATATAAGAGTGCATAAAATAATAAAAGGAAAAAAATGAAAACAGTATTAGCAAGTTTATTGATAGTATCAACGCTTATTTTTACAGGGTGTGCAACAAAACCACAGTATGTGCAAAGTGCAGATAAACCTATAACTATGGGATTAGATAGAAGAGATTTTGAAAAAGCAGCAAAAGCAGCTATAAAAGATCTTCTTGAAAGTGGAGTTATGAATAAAAATGGTGGTGGTAGATATGTTGTAGCGATGGGTAGAGTTGTTAATGATACAACACAAAGAATAGATACGGCTATGTTAACAAAAAAGATAAGAATAGCGCTGTTAAAATCAGGAAAAGCTATTATGACTACTGCTGTAGCAGCTGGTGGCCCTGAAGATGAGATGACAAAAGAAGTTAGAAGATTAAGAGCAGATGATGAGTTCAAACAAAGTACAATAGCAAAAAAAGGTACTATATATGCACCTGATATGTCTTTAAGTGGTAAGATAATTCAAAGAACACAAAAGGCTAATTCAAAAAATCAACTTGTAGAATACTATATTCAACTAACAATGACTCAATTAGAGACAGGCTTGGCAATTTGGGAGGGTGAAACTACGATTGGTAAAGTCGGTTCTAATGATAGTGTGACTTGGTAAAAAAAAGTGGATTTATTAGCATATCTAGTCTTCAGTAGTACACTATTTATTTTGATGGCAAGTCCAGGTCCTGGAACATTTGCTGTGATGGCAAGAGGACTTGGCTCAGGATTTACTCATGCTTTTGCTATGGGTATGGGTATGGTTTTGGGAGATCTTATATATGTTCTTATAGCTATTTTTGGGTTAAGTGCCATTGCTAATATGATGGGTGATATTTTTCTTATTATAAAATATATTGGAGGTGGATATCTTATATATTTGGGAATTAAAATATTTTTATCAAAACCATCAAAACAGTCTGTAAAATCCTCTAAAAGTAAATCATTTTTTAAAGATTTTATATCTGGATTTTTAATTTGCATGAGTAATCCTAAAGTGATTCTTTTTTATCTTGGTTTTTTGCCCACATTTGTGGATTTAGATAACTTAGCTACACAAGATATAGTTACTATATCTTGTGTAGTAGTTGTTTTACTTACTATTATTATGTCTGGATATGCTTATTTTTCAGCAAAAGCAAAAGAAGCTATGAAAAAACCAAAAGCTCAGATTATTATAAATAGATTTGCGGGGAGTATTATGTTTGGTGCAGGGTCAGCACTTATACTCAAATCATAATCTTTTACATGTAAACAACTTTTTTGTGACAAAGCAGATATTTACCTTATTTTAGATAAAATGATAAAAATTTTAAAGTAAGGTCTACAATGAAGATCAGATTACCACACGCACCATATATTGCAAATAAGATAGCTATTGATTTACTAAATAGTGGCTTTGTTACACTTCAAAGCGGTTTAGAGCCAGTAGTAAAATTAGCACAAGAGTTAATAGAAGAAGATATAAATAAAGAGATGGCACTTGAAGAGAGAGTTGCCGAAATATTAGATGATAACGAAGATGATATGGAGTTTATGCAAGTAGATAGACGTAATATGTTTTGGCTTATCAAGAAAAAATTAGCAAAAGAGTATAAAGTTGTTCTTTCATATGAAGATAGATATAGTGATTTAGCTCATAGAATTATGGAAAGTATCTGGAAAAAAGGGCTTGTAGAGTACACAGTTGCAGATAATCGCATTAAAAATGTTATTTATACAGCTATGGAAAGTTATATTGAGAGTTTTGAAGATGTTGAAGAGATTGTAGCTGAAAAAATAAGTAACTATAAAAGAAAACTTATACCAGGAAGCCCTGAATATGATTTAGTTTTTGAGAGACTTTATGAAGAAGAGTTAAGAAAAAAAGGATTATTGCTATGAGTCTAAAGCCTATTTGGATTTACCTTGAAAATGGCACATATATTGAAGCAAAGAGTTTTGGATATGAGGGAACTAAAGTTGGTGAGATAGTTTTTAATACATCAATGAGTGGTTATCAAGAGATTATGAGTGATCCTAGTTATGCTGGACAGTTTGTTGTTTTTACTATGCCTGAGATTGGTATTGTTGGAACAAATGATAATGATATGGAAAGTAAGACAGTTCATGCAAGTGGTATGTTAGTTAGAAATTTCAATGAAGAACCATCAAATTTTCGCTCAACAGATACACTAAGTTCATTTTTGCAGACTCATAAAGGACTTGGTATTTGTGATATAGATACAAGATACTTAACAAAAATGATACGTGATGATGGACCAAAAATGATGATTGCTTCAACTAAAATTAGTGATATAAAAGAGTTGAAAAAAATACTTGATAATACACCTCGCATAGAAGAGATAAATTATATAGAAAAAGTAAGTACAAAAGAGAGTTATATTCATAAAAATAGTGCTTGGGATGATGAAAAACTTGAGTATAAAACTGCTGAAGTAAATCTTGATAAAAAAATAGTTGCTATTGACTTTGGAGTAAAGAAAAACATACTTAATGAGCTTAGTGAAGTTGGACTTGAAGTAGAAGTAGTCCCTCATAGTTTTGACGTAGATGAGCTTATAAAACGTTATAAGTCAAAAGAGATACAAGGAGTATTTTTATCAAATGGACCTGGTGATCCTTTGATACTAAAAGAAGAAGCACAAAAAGTAAAAAAAATGATTGAGGCTAAAGTTCCTATGTTTGCTATTTGCTTGGGACATCAACTTCTCTCTATAGCACATGATCATGCAACTTATAAGTTGAAGTTTGGACAACATGGTGGAAATCATCCTGTTCAAAATCAAGAGTCTAATGTAGTGGAAATCACAGCACAAAATCATAATTACAATGTCCCAGATTCTATTTGTAGCATAGCAAAAGTTACGCATATAAATCTTTTTGATAATACTATAGAAGGATTAGATTATATAAATGAGCCAATCTTTTCAGTACAACATCATCCTGAAGCTAGTCCAGGACCTCATGATAGTAAGTACATATTTGAAGAGTTTGCAAATAGATTATAGTTAAATGAAACTAGAAGAGTATAAAAGGGCAATAGAACAAAGTAATATAGTTTCAAAAACAGATTTAGATGGTATGATAACTTTTGTAAATGATGAGTTTTGTAAAGTTTCAGGTTATAGCCGCGAAGAGCTTTTAGGAGCTAACCACAACATCATACGTCATCCAGATGTACCTAAAGAAGCTTTTGAAAAGCTTTGGGAAACAATTAAAGCTAAAAAAACATATATATCAACTGTTAAAAATAGAACAAAAAATGGTGAAACATTTTATGTAAATACAACTGTAATTCCAATTCTAAATGAAGATGGAGATATAGAAGAATTTATTGCTATAAGATATAATGTCACAAGAAATATTGCTCTTACAGATAGGTTAAAGCAAAAAGAAGAAGAGCTAAAAAATTTAAATGCTACACTTGAAGATAGAGTAAAAAAGCAGACTAAAGAGTTAAGAGAGTTAAATGCAACTTTGGAAAAAAGAGTAAAAGAAGAAGTTGAAAAAAATAGAGAAAAAGATAGATTTCTTTTTCAGCAATCTCGTCTTGCTGCAATGGGAGAGATGATAGGAAATATCGCTCACCAATGGAGACAGCCCTTAAGTGAACTTGGTATCATTCTTTATAAAATGAAAAAAATATATAAAAAATATGCCAATGAAAATGATTTAGATTATTATGAGAGTTATGATAACTCTAAAAAAGTAATTAAAAAAATGAGTAATACAATAGACGATTTTAGAAACTTTTTTAATCCACATCGTCCTAGTGAAGCTTTTTCTATAGCAGGAGCACTTGATGATGCAATGTTGGTTATGCAAGGAACAATTCAACGTCATGCGATAAAACTTGTTGTTGATATTAAAGATGAAGTTTGTATAAAAGGGTATCTTAGTGAGTTTTCTCAAGTACTTATTAATTTACTCAATAATTCAAAAGATGCTTTTAATCAAAATAAAACTAACAACAGAGTGATAAATTTAGAAATTAAAAAGTTTGATGAAAATTATGCTATTATTAGCTTCAAAGATAATGCAGGTGGCATCAATAAAGATGTTTTAGATAAAATTTTTGAGCCATATTTTACTACTAAGCACGCTAGTATGGGTACTGGTTTAGGGCTTTATATGAGTAGAATGATTATTCAAAATAGCATGGGTGGAACATTAGAAGTAAAAAACCATGATAATGGAGTTTGTTTTTATATAAAAGTTCCAGTATGTAGAGATAAGGAGACGTGCGATGAGTAAATTGAACAATTTAACAGTGCTATTTGTTGAAGATGAAAAAGAGTTGAGAAATGCTTTAGAGAATGCTATAGGAGATGAATTTTCAAGATTTATAGTAGCTCGTGATGGTGAAGATGGACTTAAAAAATTTAAAAAATTTAAACCTGATATTGTTATAACCGATATACTGATGCCAATTCATGATGGGCTTGAAATGGCAAAAGATATAAAACAGATTTCTCGTGAAACTCCAATTATAGTTTTAAGTGCTTTTAGTGAAAAGGATAGACTTTTGAAGGCCATTGATGTAGGTATAGATAAGTACCTTATAAAGCCTATTGACCCTGATGAATTGATGTTAACGATTAACTTTATTGCAGCTGACCTTCTTTCATTAGATAAAATTGTAGAGCTTGGTAATGGATACCAATTTGATAAAAATAGAAGAGTACTTGTAAAAGATGGTGATACTATACCTTTAACAAAAAAAGAGTTATTATTTATATCAATATTAGTTAGAAATCTTGGAGTATTTGTTCTTCATGAAGAGATAAAAAAATATGTCTGGACAAATAAGAATGTAACTGATGCAGCTATAAGAACTTTTATAAAAAGAGTTCGTGAAAAAACTGGAAAAGAGTTTATTAAAAATGTTCCTGGTCTTGGGTATAAGATAAATAGTAATGCATAAAATAAGTCTACATGTAAAGGCATGTAGATTTATACTCTCTTAAGAAACACTTAAAAATAACAATTTAATACAAATTTTATCTTATTAAGCTATTTTGTATCCTAGATATACTATAATTCCATCAATTATGTGATATTTATGTGACATAAATTACAAATAGGAGGAATTGATGCAGTCTAGTAATATGATTAACTACGACTATTCAGTTGCAAAACTTTTTGCATTTGCCACAATTATACTTGGTATTGTTGGCATGCTGATAGGTGTTATTATAGCTTTTCAAATGGCTTATCCAGATTTAAGTAACTTAGCTGGTGAGTATGGTACATTTGGAAGACTTAGACCACTTCATACGGATTCAGTTATATTTGGTTTTTTAGTGAGTGGTATATTTTCCACTTGGTACTATGTAGGGCAAAGAGTACTGAAAGTTTCAATGGCAGAATCGCCATTTTTAATGGCTTTAGGAAAGTTACACTTTGTACTTTATCTATTGGTTGTTGTATCTGTTGTAGGTTCACTGCTTTTAGGTATAACTACTTCAAAAGAGTATGCAGAGTTTGAGTGGCCAGTTGATATCGGTATCGTTGTTATATGGGTTATGTGGGGAATGAGTATCTTTGGTCTTATTGGTATAAGAAGAGAAAAAACTTTGTATATATCTGTATGGTATTACATCGCAACTTTCCTCGGTGTCGCAATGTTATATCTATTTAATAATATGGCAGTTCCAACTTACTTCGTTGCTGGTCTAGGAGACTGGTGGCATTCTGTAAGTATGTATGCTGGAACAAATGATGCTATGGTTCAGTGGTGGTACGGACATAATGCTGTTGCATTTGTTTTTACAGTACCTATTATTGCTATGATTTACTACTTTTTACCAAAAGAGTCTGGTCAGCCAATTTTCTCTTATAAACTTTCACTTTTAAGTTTCTGGGGATTGATGTTTGTTTACCTATGGGCAGGTGGACACCATCTTCTTTACTCAACAGTTCCTGATTGGGTTCAAACTATGGCTTCCATATTTTCAATAGTACTAATTTTACCTTCATGGGGTAGTGCTATCAATATGCTTCTTACTATGAAAGGTGAGTGGCAACAACTAAAAGAGAATCCACTTATCAAGTTTATGGTTCTAGCTTCAACATTTTATATGTTTTCAACTCTTGAAGGTCCTATTCAAGCTATAAAATCAGTAAATGCGTTAGCGCACTTTACAGATTGGATTCCAGGACACGTTCATGATGGTACTTTAGGATGGGTTGGATTTATGATAATTGCAGCACTTCTACATATGGCACCAAGAATGTTCAAAAAAGAGTTATATAGTAAAAAGTTGATGGAATCACAATTTTGGATTCAAACAACAGGTATTGTATTGTACTTCTCAAGTATGTGGATAGCTGGTATTACTCAAGGTATGATGTGGAGAGCAAGTGACCAGTATGGTAACCTAGCTTACTCATTTATAGATACTGTAAATGTACTACATCCTTACTATACTATTAGAGGTGTTGGTGGATTGTTATATTTGATTGGTTTCATTATGTTTGCATATAATTTTTATAAAACTGTAACTGCTGGTAGAGAGCTTGAGGAAGAACCTCAGAGCACTTCACCTATGGCAGCTTAAAAGGAGGAGAGTAAAATGTTTCATTGGTTAGAAAAAAATCCATTCTTTTTTGCAGTAGCAGTATTTGTTGTTATAGCTTATGCTGGTATTGTGACTATATTACCAGATTTTATGAATAGTGCTAGACCAGTAGTGGGTACTAAGCCTTATACAGTCTTACAACTTGCAGGTCGTCACGTTTACATAAAAGATAGTTGTAATGCATGTCATTCACAGTTGATTCGTCCTTTTAAATCTGAGACAGATCGTTATGGAATGTATAGTTTAAGTGGAGAGTATGCTTATGATAGACCATTTCTTTGGGGTTCAAAGAGAACTGGTCCAGATTTGATGAGAGTAGGAAACTACAGAACAACAGATTGGCATGAAAATCATATGCGAGATCCACGAAGTGTAGTACCAGGCTCAATTATGCCTAATTACACTCATATGTTTAGTAACAAAGCAAACATAGAAACAGCTTATGCTGAAGCATTTACTGTTAAAAAAGTGTTTAATGTTCCTTATGATAAACCAGATATGCCAAAACTTGGGACTTATGAAGAAGCTACTAAGATGGCTTTAGCAGAGGCTAAACCTATTGTTGATAGTATGAAAAGCCCTGAAGTTAAAGCAGCATTTGCACGTGGTGAGATTAAAGAGATTGTTGCGATAATCGCATACATGAACAGCTTAAAATAAAGGTAAAACGGTGGAAATGGAAACAATTAGAGAGTTACAAGCTTATGGATACACTTTTGCAAGTGTTTTTTTAGCAGTCATATTTTACTCGTATATTTATCATCTTTATACTTCAAAGAAAAAAAGAGGTAAAGATTATGAAAAGTATGCAAGCATGGCACTTAATGATAATTTAGAAGATACTCCAGTTGAGGAAGTAGAGCCGTTAGATGAAGAGAAACAAAATAGGAGCAATAAATGAATTGGCTAAATGATAATGTAAACTTGTTGGGGCTTTTAGGAGCTGCTGCAATTATAATCATTACTGTTTTTGTTGTTGGAAAATATATAAAACAGATGAAAACCGACAAAAGCACGGGTGAGTTAGCAGATGAAAATTGGGATGGTATTGGCGAGTATAAAAATCCATTACCTGTTGGATGGGCACTATCTTTTATAGGAACTATGATATGGGCATTGTGGTATTTTTTTATAGGATATCCTCTCAATGGATATTCACAAATAGGAGAATATAACGAAGAAGTAGCAGCTTATAATACAAAGTTTGAAAGTAAATGGGCAAATCCTGACGATCAAACTCTACTTGGTATGGGTGAGGGTGTATTTCTTGTACAATGTGCACCGTGTCATGGTATTATTGGTGATGGTATAAATGGTAAAGCTGCTGATCTTAGTAGTTGGGGAACTGAAGAAGCAATAGTTAACACTATTGTAAAAGGTTCAAAAGGTATGAATTATCCATTAGGTGAAATGCCAGCAGGTTTACTTGATAAAGATAGCGCAAAAGCAGTAGCTGCTTATATGACAGAAAAAATCACGAAAACTGGTACTAAAAATCCCGCTTTAGTTGCAACAGGTGAAGCTCTTTGGGCAACTTGTACTGCCTGTCATGGTGAGGATGCTAAAGGCATGGGTGGAAGTGCTCCAGATATTTCAAGGTATGGACATCCAGAGTTTGTTGCTAGTGTCTTAAATCATGGTAAAAAAGGTATGATTGGTGATATGCCTAAATTTAACGATGGACGTTTAAGTGACATTCAAAAACTTGCTGTTGGCAAGTATGTTAATTCACTAACACAATAAGGACTATTATGGAAAATACAAATAGGAATGTTTTTGGAATACATGGTATTACTGGTATGTTAATAGCTACAGTACTTCTTTTGAGCATATTAGCAGGATTAACAATGTGGGGAATAAATGTACAACAAGTTGCCGCAGATAATCCTTATGAAATTACGAATCCACAAGCTATCAAAATGATAGATAGTGAAAATTCGAAATTGATAAAGAAATAGGAGAGAATGATGGATAAAATTATAACATTAGGTCTCGTAATCCTAGCAGCTGTGACTGCTTGGGCAGTACTTACATCAAATCATCTATTCATTGGTTAATATGAGTAGTAGATTTACATTATTAAAGCGTAGAGTTATTTTACTCTGCGCTTTATTTATATCACTGAATACAGTTGCTAATGCAATGTATGTTATACAAAATGATAATATAATCAATGAAAAAGTATCTTCAAAAGTTGAGAGCTTAGGTAATGAGCTTTATAAAAAAACAGCTATTAGTGTATATGTAACACTGCCTTCTTCTTTAGAAAAAAAATCTATAAATGAGTATGCTAAAGAGTTAGCTAAAAAACTAAAAGATCCTTATGTTTTATTGGTATTAGCTAAAAAAGAGAAGCAAGTTGATATAGTTAATTCAAAAGTATTAGATGATAAATTTGATAAAGAAGGAATTTTGAGTCCTTTTCCTTGGAGTGGATCAATTATACCTTTGTTATCAGTAAAAAAAGATAATGATAATTATAATGTTGCAGTTTTAAATGGATATGCAGATATAGTTGAGCAAATAGCAAAATCAAAAAATATTATTTTAGAGGGTGCTATAGGAGATGTAAATAGAGATATATATCATTATTTAAAGATTGCTATATATGGTTTTTTATTGATGATAATAGGAAGATATTTTTATAGAAAAGTGAGAAAAAATAATGATTAGTAAACTAAAACAAGAGAAAAACTATTGGCCTCATGCCATAGTAATGGTTTTAATATTTATGGTTTTTGCATGTGCTATGGTAGTGAAAATTGCTATGGATAATCCAGTTCAGATGGATAGCTTTTATTTAGAAAAATATCAAACTGTAAATGAAGATATAAATAGCATATTAGAAAAACAAAAAGTATTTGAAGAGAAGTTTGCTATAAAATATGAGACTGAAAAATTTATAATTGGTAAACCTAATACTTTTAAGATGAGTATAAAAGATATAAAAAATAACAATTTAGTTAAAAATGCAGAAATAAAACTTGTGTTATCAAGACCTGATACAAATGAATTTAATCAAGAATTTAATTTAAAAAGTGCAGTAAATGGATTTTTTACTATTGATAATATAAAAGTCAATAAGCCAGGACGTTGGCAAATACTAACTAAGATAAAAATTGGTGATAAAAGTAGCTACAATCAGTATGAAGTTTATGCTTCAAAATGAGTTTAAGTATAAACTCTTTCCCTGCAAATTCATGAACTGAATCATAAGTTCGTACTGTTACACTATAAACTCCTTTTGGAGAGACTATTCCATACTTTCGCCATCTTCCATAGGAAGATTACTTTTTGAGTACTCTACGATACCACCATCATAAACTTTAACATCTTTCATACCTACTAAAAACTTAGCAACAAACCAGAGTCCTCTTGCTTTATGTCCAGTATTACAGTAGATAGTAAGGGGTTTGTTTAATTCTACTCCATATCCACTATTGTAGAGTGTTTTTTTAGCTTCATCTGTAGAGATAAATTCAAAATAATCATTATTTTTTTTACTATATCTAATCATAGGAGTAAGTCTAGCAGTTGGTATGCGACCATGTCTTAACAAATCTTTTCTTGTATCTTCTCCTCTATAAAACTTTCCAACTCTTGCATCTGTTATCTGTTTGTCGTCATCATACAAAGAATCAAGTATATCGTTCATAGATGCTACTATATTTCTATCATAACTTTCCAGTTCTATATCACTTTTTGTTATAGAAGGGAGTTTAGAATTAGTCTCTCTTTTTTCATAAGTCCACTTTGCAAAGCCACCATTTAAAATAGCACTATTTTTAAATCCATAAAGCCAACTATTCCACATACCACTTGCTGCATCTGCAAAATCTTTGTTTACTTTTCCGGCACTATAAAATACTATAACACTCTTCTGTGTTACACTTGCATTTTGCAACATCTCTTGCATCTGTAAAGGAGTATTAGGAAGTTTTGGTATATCACCAAGTTTTCCTTGAAAAAAAGTGGCCTTAGGATAATTTATAGCACCAACAATATGAGATTTTTTGTAAAGTTCTTTTTTTCTAGTATCGATAATAACTAAATTTTTATTAGATATATTTGTTTCTAGCCAGTCAGTAGTTGCTAAGTGGTTTGTTGGAACATCTAGTGCAAAGAGTATGATTGTAGTTGATAGTGTAAGTAATATTTTTTTCATTTATGCCTCAATTATTTTTAATTATTGTATCATAAAATTAAAAAATAACAAAATTGTCATTTTAGCAGTAGTTTATCTTTATTAAGTTATGGTTATAGTGTTTTTTGATAGTATTTAGTAATTTTATTATGGAGTTAGTGTAGTGAATATCGTAGATATATTTTTTTATTTATTAGTGTTAGGGTTAGTAAGTGTTTTGTTGTGGTTAATTGGATTGATATCTACTAAAGTAAGAAGTAAACTACTTTTTTTTATAAAAAATAAGAGAAGTCGTCTTATGTTAACGCTGGTATATCTTGTAACTATTCCATTGTTGTCATATTTAACTATTAAGTTTAGCTATAGTAATCATATTGATAACATAACTAAGATGGTTGTTCTTAATTCTACAAAAGAGAATAGAATCATTAAAGATGTAAATACAAATTTAATATGGCAAGATAATGATATAGGATATAGTATAAAAAAGCAGTGGATTACAGATGAAAATTATAAAGTAAAACATTATATGAACACATCAGGAGATACAGCAGCAACATACTGTGAAAGATTAGAGCTAGCAGGATATGCAGATTGGCGTCTTCCTACTTATGATGAGTTAAGTGGTTTATATTCTAAAAGAAAAAAGTTAAAAAATATTAGTACTAATGATTATTGGTCATCAACATCTTCTAATGGTATGGAACATAAGGCTCTTACTCAAGGATTTAGTGAATCAGATTTTTTAGAAATGGGTTCAGATTTTAAAAATAAAACTAATAATGTTATATGTGTTAGAGATGCAGAGTAATTAGAATATTGAATTATAAAAATGCATAATGAGGTATATTAGAAAATGACAGAAATTTTCCCAACTTCAAGATGCGTTAGAGAGTTTTACTCTCACTTTTTAGACCGTGATGCGATTGTTCCAAAGGCATTGGGTATAGCTGAGTTTGAGTCAAAAGTTTTGCTTGTTCCAGATATGAGTTTAGCTGATGAAGACAGTCGTGTTTTGATTATGCAAGAGGCTTCAGAGTTTAAGAACTTTAGTGAGCTTAAAATACAAAGAGAGTTTCTTAGTTTTATCAAAAATTCTGCATATTTGTTTCGTTTCTTTGAAGAGTTAGCTTTAGAAGATGTGCTTATTGAAGAGTTAGAACTTGCAGATACTTATGCGCAGTTTGAAGAGCATCTTAGCATACTAAAAGAGTTACTTCAAAACTATAAAACTCTTCTTATGCAAAAAAAACTATATGATAAGATTACACTGCCAGAAGTTTATAAGTTAAATGAAGAATTTTTAAAATCAAATGATAGCTTCTTGCTTCACTTAGAGGGTTTTTTAAACAAGTTTGAATTAAATCTTTTTATTGAAGTAGCAAAAATCACAGAGTTTAAAATCTCTTTACATGTAACAAAGTATAACCGTAAAAATATAGAACTATTTGAAGAGCTTGGTTTTTCTTTGAGTGTAGGTAACTCTTATATTTTAAATCTCACTACTAAAGAGATACAGAGTATATATGAGATAAAAACTAAAAAGGTAGATTGTGATGTACGCAATTTTACTACAAGAACTCTTCAAGCCTCTTTTGTTTATGAAAAAATAGAAGAGTTTATACAAAGTGGTATAGAAGCTGAAAACATAGCAGTTATTGTTCCTGATGAGAGTTTTGCAACAACTCTAAAAGCATACGATAGTTTTAAAAACCTAAACTTTGCAATGGGAGAGAGTTATAGACATAGTGAGCTATTTAAAAAACTTGATGCAGTTGATAAACTCATAAGAGTAAGAGAAGTAGAGCATAAGTATAGGGTTAATCGCCTTAGGATTGAACAATCTACTATAGATGAGTTTCAAAAGAGTTGGAGAAAAAAACTACAAGCTGATGAAATCATAAGTTTTCTAAGAGTTTTTTGTGATGAAAGCAAAAGAGATGAGATTTATGAAGAGGAGCTTTTTAAGTTTAAAAGTCTTTTAAAAAGTTTAGGAAAAACAGAGCTTCAAATAGCTATAAAACTCTTTTTAAATCGTCTGATGAGTCGTTCCAAAGATGATGTTATGGGTGGAAAAGTAACTGTTATGGGAGCTTTAGAGAGTCGTGGTATGAGCTATGAAGGTGTTATCATAGTAGATTTTTCAGATGAGTTTGTACCAAAAAGAAGTCAAAAAGATATGTTTTTAAGTTCTACTATAAGGACTCATGCAAAACTCCCAAATAGAAGTGATAGAGAAAACTTACAACGATACTTTTACTACTCTCTTATAAATGGTGCAAAAAAAGTAGCAATAAGCTATACAAAAAATGACCAAAGCATGGGCTCACGCTTTTTAGATGAACTTGGCTTGTTGAGTAAAGCAAGTTGTGATGAGACCTCTTATTTTAAGCCACTTTTTACATCTAGTGTAATTCCTCCTCGTTATAATCCTGAAAAGTTAGAAGGAAGTTATGACATAAAAGCAGGAACTTTGAGTGCAAGTAAACTAAAAACAATCCTTACATGTAAACGACAGTTTTACTACAAATACATACTTAAATCAAAAGAAGCAAAAATCCCAAATGCACAGATTTCAGAAGCAGATATAGGTAACTTACTTCATGAAGCACTTCATTATGTTTTACAAAATATGAAAGTTGTAGATGAAAACCTACTCATGATAGAGTTAAGAAGATATCTTCAAAGTGAAGATAGAGGTTTGATTTGGCACTATCATCTTGATATTTGGCTTGAGTATTTAAAAGATTTTGCATCTTTAGAGGCTAAAAGGTATAACGAGGGTTATAGAGTATATGGGCTTGAAAAGTCTTTACATGTAGAGTATAAAGGTTTCAAATTAGAAGGTAAAATAGATAGAATAGATATACGAGACAATAGGTTAAGTGTTATAGACTATAAGAGTGGTAAAATCCCAAAAAGTACTTTAAAAACACTAGAAAATGAGACAAATTTTCAACTAGAATTTTATTATCTTTTAGCAAACACACAAAAAGAGGTAGAGAGTTTAAGTTACTATGATTTGAAAAAAGCAGAGTTAGTTGAAGAGAGTCTGTTTAGTGAAAAGATGGAAAAACTTGATGAGGTTTTAAAAGAGTTAGAAACTCCACTTACAGAGTTTGAAAAGTGTGAAAAAACTACGCCTTGTCAGTATTGTGCGTTTGTAAAGTTGTGTGGGAGGAAGTTATGATAATGAATACAAATAATTTATGATTTTTATTTAGATGACTAATACAATTAATTGCACAACTTCCATAAATCTGCTATAATGACAAGATATTGTCAAAAGGAGAGATTATGGAAGCTGTGTTTTATTCCCAAGCTAGAAATAACCTAAGAACTATCATTACTGATGTATGCGATAACTTCAACGAGTACATCATAACCACAAAAGATAACCAATCAGCAGTTTTAATTTCTCAAGATGAGTATAATTCTATGAAAGAGACTATGTATTTGCTCTCCTCTCGTTCTAATAGAGAAAGATTGATGGATAGTGTTGATGAGATTGAAAACTTACAATACACAAAAAAAGATATTAATTTATGATAATAGGCTTTTCTAGTAAAGGTTGGGAAGATTATCTTTATTGGCAAAAAAATGATAAAGCTATACTAAAAAGAGTAAATAGCCTTCTAGATGACATAAAAAGAGACCCTTTTAGTGCAAAAGGACTTGGAAAACCAGAGAGACTGAAAACAAATTTAAGTGGCTATTTTTCTCGTAGGATTACTTCGGAACATCGTTTGGTTTATAAAATTATAGATGATTTGATTGTTGTTGCGCAGTGTAGATTTCATTATTAAGAGGAAAAATGAGTAAATTTGAACCATACTTAGCCTTAGAAGCGAGTGCAGGGAGTGGAAAGACTTATGCGCTTTCTGTTCGGTATATCTCACTTCTTTATCTTGGGGCAAATCCTTCTAAGATACTTACTCTTACTTTTACAAACAAAGCAGCTGCGGAGATGAAGAGTCGTATTTGTGATGTGCTAAAAGATTTGGAAAACAGGAGTGAATTGGAGCATATAAGTGAGCAAGTTGGACTTACATGTAAAGAAGTTTTACAAAGAAAAGATGAGGTTTTAGAGAGGTTTTTGAGTGAGGATTTACTTATCTCTACTATTGACTCATTTTTTGCAAAGATTCTTCGTAAGTTTGCACTAAATGCTGGGTTTATGCCTGATTTTAAGATAGAGACTGAGATTCAAACTGAAGAGATTTTAGAGCGGTTTTTGAGGCTTTGCATACAAGAGAAGAAGTATGATACACTTTTGAAATTTAGTATCAATGAGAGTAAAAAACTCTCCGATATATTTACACTTTTAGATGAGTTTTATGATAAAGAGAGTGAATTTGACCCTAAAAAGGTGGAAAAAGCTCTACATGTAAATCCTAAACAAGTTTTAAACATTTTAGAAGAGTTAAAAGAGTTGTTTGCAAAAGAGGGCGCAAAAGAGGGTGTTTTAAAAACTTTTGAAGCAGATAGTATAGCCGAAGTAGTAAAAAAGAAGTATTTGGCAAAAGATGATTTAGAGTATTGGCAGTATAAAAAGTATCTTACACCTAAAGCAAGTGAGCTTTTTGAAAAACTAAAAGTGGTTTTGGCAAACTACTTGAATGAGAGAGAAAAGTACCTTTTAGGTGAACTTAGTGAGCTTTTTTATATCTACAAATATGCTATTAGAAGTCTAAATAAAGAGCTCTCTACTCTTAGTTTTGCAGATGTAACCAATGCCTTGTATACACTTCTTGAAGATGAGATTTCAAAAGAGTTTTTATACTTTAGACTTGATGGTAAGATTGAGCATATACTCATAGATGAGTTTCAAGATACAAACATAATGCAGTATAAGATTTTAGCACCTCTTATGAGCGAAATAGTCTCTGGAGTTGGCTCAAGTGAGTTTAAGTCTCTGTTCTTTGTGGGAGATATAAAGCAGTCTATCTATCGCTTTCGTGGTGGAGCAAAAGAGCTTTTTAAGTATGCAAGAGAGCAGTTTGGAGTAAAAAGAGAAGTTCTTGATACAAACTATAGAAGTAGTAAAATGGTAGTTGAGTATGTCAATGAAGTTTTTACTCAAAAGATAGATAGTTATGAGCCTCAAAAAGTAAACTCTAAAAAAGAGGGTTTTGTTGAGGTTGCTTTTAGCGATGAGGTAGAGGATTTAGTTTTAGAAAAAGTTGAATTTTTACTTGAAAAAGGGGTAGAGCCTAAAGATATAGCAATACTTACTCATAAAAACAAAGATGCTAAAATGCTAAAAGACAAATTATTGGAAAACATTAAAAACATAAATGTCCAGACAGAAGCTACTATCAAGCTTATAAGTGTTCCTATCGTTGGAGCAATCTTAGATTTGTTAAAGTATGCTTACTTTAAAGATGAGATTTATAAGCAGAGTTTTTTAGTTGCTATTGGCTTTGATTGGAGAGAGCCCTTAGATGTAAGCTGGTTAAATTTAAACAGAACTCCAATGCAACTTATCATCTCTATTGTAAGAAGATATGAGATATTTGAAGATGATATGGATATTATAAAGCTAGTTGAGTTAAGCAGTAGATATGAAGATATTGAGTCATTTTTGTTTGAGTGTGATAGCTTTAGTGAAGATGCAAAGAGTGAAGACAATGATGGTATAAAAATACTAACTATCCATAAATCAAAAGGTTTAGAGTTTGAGCATGTTATCGTAGCTGATAGACTTGGTAAAAAAAGAGGTGGCGCTGGAACTCTGCTTTATGAGTATGATGATATAGATTTAGTAGGGATATATCAAAGAGTAATACAAAGAGAGTTTATAGATAAGAAGTATGCAAAAGCAAAAGCAAAAGAGGAAATTTTAGTAAAAGAAGATGTTTTAAATATGCACTATGTAGCTTTTACAAGGGCAGAGAGTTCTTTGATAGTAGTAGCAAAAAATAAGAGTAGTGCTTATGAGCATTTGGAGCTTGAAGAGTTAAAAAGAGGTATTGTAGAGACAAAAGAGAGCTCTACATGTAAAGATAAACCTTTGCATGTTATGAGCCAAACATTACAAAGCCATGGGACACAAGAGAGTAGTAAAAAAGATGAAGTAAATGAATCAGACCACTTTGCTATAACTTATGGACTTGCTATGCACCACTGTTTAGAGATGATGAGTGAGTTTACTTCAACTTCACTAAAAAACGCATATATCTCTACATGTAATAGATACTCTAGTATTTTAAGTCAACAAAATCTAGATAGTATATACAGACGAATTGTGATTCTTCTAGAAAATAGAGAGTTTTTATCTTTAGTAGAGAGAGGTAAACTCTATAAAGAGCAACCTTTAGTTTTTGGTGGCGAGCGAAAACAGATAGACTTGTTGATAGAAAAAGATGATGAGATGATAGTCATAGACTATAAAAGCTCAAAACATATAAATGACACTCATATCGCTCAAGTGAAACTTTATAAAAAAGCATTGAGTGCAATTAGTAGCAAAAAAGTATCTGCGTATTTAGTTTATCTGACAAATGAAAAGATTGAAGTAGTAGCAATTTAACTTTAAAAAAGAGTAAAAAGTGTTCGT
>Ga0256842_1000798_pt1 | contig 27327 bp, 26 predicted proteins | sample 4559240metaG_FD_185973 | JGI IMG/M metagenome (GOLD analysis project Ga0256842, IMG submission 185973) | Hydrothermal vent microbial communities from Guaymas Basin, Mexico - 4559-240 | ecosystem: Environmental > Aquatic > Marine > Hydrothermal vents | place: Mexico: Guaymas Basin | collected... | reverse complement strand
TTCTGCTTATTGCCATTGTTTTTAATATTTCCACTCCGGTTAAAAATTTTTTTACATTTAAATAATTGTTTTTTCTTTGATAAACCAGTGGTATAAATGCATTAAATCCGCCGGTTTTTTCCTGAAATTTTTTAACCCTCAGAATATGATCAATTCTGTGTGTTCTGTTTTCAATATGTCCGAAAAGCATTGTTACATTTGATTTTTTTCCCATTCTGTGCCATATTTCATGTATTTTTAACCAGTTTTCGCTACTTACTTTACCTTTACATATTTTTGCCCTAATCCCTTCATCAAAAATTTCAGCCCCTCCCCCGGGCATTGAATCAACTCCGAAACGCGCCATGTCTTCCAAAACTTCTTCATACGTTTTGCCGCTAAGTTCACTGAAAAAATTAACTTCCGCCGCTGTAAAAGCTTTGATATGTATATCAGGCAGTTCTTTTCTGATTTCACTGACAATATTCATATAATAATCATATCCGACTTCAGGATTGTGTGCGGACACTACATGAACCTCTTTTGCACCGTTTTGATATGCTTTTTTTGCAATTTCCACACATTCGTCAATACTAAGTACATAAGGATTAGGATTTTTCCTATGTGCAGAAAATGCACAAAATTTACATACATCTTTACAGATGTTGCTGGGGTTAATATGTCTGTTTATATTAAAATATGTTTTTTTTCCAAATTTTTCAAGTCTGATTTTCTGTGCTGCTTTACCTAAAGTGGATAAATCCAAATCATATAATTTATTCGCTTCATCAATGTTTAGATCTATATTATCTTCTAGTTTTTTAATTAAATTATCCATGTATATCCCTTTACAATTACTATATTTAAATAGACAAGTGTGAAGGGCATATATTCAATATGTCTTTTATGGTTTCTTTCATAACTTCACAACTTACCCGTTTCACAACTTTTTCGTTAAAATATCATAAAAGGAGAGAAAATGCAACTAAAGCAGATTATATACACCTGCGAAAATGATTTTGAAATCACAAAAGCTATTAAAAAAGAAATTAAAGAATATCTTAATAGTATAAAAGTTGAAGGAGGTAAAGATTTTTTTGTAAAACATACAAAAAAAATGGATGAATTTGTAACTTTAATATATAAATACATTCTTAAAAAAACTTTTAAAGAATTCCAGCCTCCTTTTAACAATATACCGATTTCAATTATAGCGCTAGGGTCTTACGGGAGGGAACAGTTATCCATTTATTCAGATATTGACATAATGATTGTTTATAAAGATATTAACGGATACAGTTTAAAACAGATAATTGAAAACTACATCACAATGCTTTGGGATTTAGGATTAAAAATCGGTCACAGGGTTCATGAATTAAAAGACCTGTTTCCTTCAAGCAATGAGGACATTACCATTAAAACCGCAATCTTAGAGAGCAGATTTGTTTTTGGAAGCAAATTTTTGTGGTATGAAATACAAACGGAACTTAACAAAATACGCAATTACAACAAAAAAGAATACATATTGGCAAAATATCACGAAATGCTTAATCGCCATAACAAACATCCTATTTCAATGGAACCGAACATTAAAGAGGGTTTTGGGGGAATAAGGGATTCAAATACCCTGCTTTGGATTAACAAAGTGATTTTCAATTATCCTAACAACTCATACTTAGTTCCTAAATATGCCGATGAAAACAGCTTTAAAGAATACAGAAGTTCGCTTGAATTTTTATTTAAAGTCCGGGTATATCTTCATTTGGCGGCAAAGAAAAAAATAGATACGGTTTTACTGGCTTATCAAAGAGAAATCGCCTTAAACATGGGATACAGAGATTCATTAAGAATTAAAGCGGAAAGAAAATTCATAAAAGACCTGCTTAAAGCATTGTGGAATGTCAATATTTTTTCCTCAATTGTAACAAAAAAAATTATCAAGCCCTATCTTTATAAATATACTTTTTCTCAAATAAAAAATAACAGGATAAAAAGAAATTATTACATATGCGACAAAACGGTTTATACAAGATTCGACAATAAAGAAAATTTTAAAGAAATCTTGAAATTTTTAACAGATTCAAATTATAAAAAATGTGATATTTCCGTAATAGCTAATTTAAAAGAAAAAAAACACTTTATCACTAAAAAATTAAAAAAGGAACTTTTTTATAAAAACAATCTATACCCATTATTATTTACGCTCTACAAATCACAAAAACTCTCAAAAATCATACCCGCCTTTTCAAAAATAAAATATCTTGCCCAATTTGACGGATATCACCACTATCCTGTAGACATACATTCACTATATACAGTTAAAGAAATAGAACTTTTAGATAAATTTAAAAAATTAAATGAAACGGATAAAGCAATTTTGCGTTTTACGGCTCTTTTTCACGATATAGGCAAAGGAAGAATAGAAGACCACAATATTGTAGGGGCTAAGATTGCAAAAGAATATGCAGATAAACTCAAACTGCCGGATTCCGAATTAATTTATAAGCTGGTAAGATACCATACATTAATGTCAAATACAGCTCAAAGAGAAGACATACATAATGATAAAGTAATATTATCCTTTGCCGGAATTGTCCAAAACAGAAGATTTTTAAATCTTTTATATCTTCTGACAATAGCTGATATGAAAGCCGTCGGTGAAAACATTTATACACCTTTTAAAGAAACATTATTGAAAACCCTTTATCTTAATACGTTAAATGCGCTTGAGAATAAAGAATTAATTAATGAAATCACCGCAAGAAAAAGAAAAGAAAAATTTTTATTATCAAAAGAGTTTTTTCAAAATTTACCGAAATCATACCAAAAAAAAGTTCTTTCATCTCCGTCAAATCAGCTATTTTTACAAAATTCAGTCAAGGAGATTTTAAACATCATAAAATGGATTCAAGAGACGGAAAAATTTAAATATAAATTTGACAATAACAGACATTTAATCATTTACATTGTTAAAAACGATTCACTTAACTTTTCACTTGGATGGTTTTTAGATAAAATGTCAAAACTTGAATTAAACCATTTATCAATTTACAAAATCGGCAGTTTAAAATACTTTAAAATTGAATTTAATAAAAACGTGGAAGAATTTGATTTGCCTTTAATCGGCAAATATATTGAAAATTCATTTAAAGAGTTCAAACACATCGATCATAAAGTAACATTTAAAAAAGATGAGTTTGAAATTGATTGCAATCATTCACAAAATTATGCCGCAATGAAACTAAAAACAAAAGACAAAAAAGGAATTGTTTCTACAATAATGCAAATATTTGACTATTTTAATATCAGCATAGAAGATGTTAAAATATCAACACAAAAAAATATTGCCCGGGATTTGTTTATAATATCAAAAGAAAACGGTTTTTGTGAAAAGTTAGAACAAATATTACAAAGGTTATGCAAATGAAGAAAAAAATATTATTAATTATCGCTCTTATAATGGTAATTTCAACAATTATAAGAACTGCGATTGTAGGGTATTCGTTTTTTAATTTTTCGAATTCAACTATAGAAAATGAAGCAAATTTATTAAAAGAGCTCCTTTTAGAATCAAACGATAAAAACAAATTTTTAAATATTATACAAAAATCACGGCATATAAAAGAAATAAGCTTTATAAACAAACCCACAAAAACCGCAACCATAATTTCTGATTATAAACACAAAACATTTACGACATTATTACCTTTTTCTGAAAACAAAACATTAAAAATCGTTTTTGAAGCAGACAATTATTTTAAAAAACTACAAGATATTTTTATCCAGCTTATTCTTATCGCCACCATATCCTTAATAATTATTATATTAATAGTAAATTACTTTTTAACCCCTTACCTTGAAATTTTAGAAAAAATAAAAAATTCCACTGACAATATTCTAAAAGGAATCTTTACAGACAAAATCGATACAAAATTAAAAGGCGAAGCCAAAGAATTTACAAACTCGTACAATACATTCCTGGATAAATTAGAAGACAGTTTCGGTGTAATTGAAAAAAAATATACTTCTTTAATAGAAAAAGAACCCTCAAGCAATCCCCTAAATGATGCAAAAGAAACAATAGAACAGTTAGCCAACATTTTCACCTTCAAAAGATTAATTGAAGAAGATGAATCACCTGAAGAAATATTAAACAGACTCGTAGATGTTTTAATCAAATTCAATATAACAAATTACATATTACTCGGGATTGACAATAACGAAAAGAAAATAATAAAAATTTATAAAAACGGCGATGTATGCTGTGACGTAGAAGAAAATTTCTTGCATTGCAGAGCTTACAGAACCAAAAAAACCATTTATTCCGTTGAACATAAAAATATCTGCCCGCATCATATATGTGACAATGATTATTTATGCATACCTTTTAGTGCCAGCGGTAATTTCACCGGAATTTTGAAAATTTTAATGAATACTGAAAAGGAAAAAGAACGCATTCAACATATTAAACCTTATATTAAGGCATATTTAAATGAAATTTCGGCAATAATAGAAGCAAAATACACCTTGACCCTTCTTCACAATCAGACAATAAAAGATCCTTTAACGAATCTTTACAACAGAAGATATCTGGAAAACATTCTCACCCCCTTAATATCAGGAGCTTACAGAAGAGGAGAGAAACTTGCTTTTTTAATGATTGACATGGATTATTTTAAAAAAGTCAATGACACATACGGACACAAAGCCGGTGATATGATTTTGGCCGAACTTGCAAGAATACTGATTTCCACCGTCAGAAAAAGCGATATAATAATAAGATATGGCGGTGAAGAGTTTCTGGTTATTTTACAAAATTTAAAAAACGAAAATGACGCAATCGAAGTGGCTGAAAAAATAAGAAAAGCCGTGGCTTCACACGAATTTGATACGGAGAAAGAAAAAATTCATAAAACGGTAAGTATCGGAATCAGTATATTCCCTACTCACTGTAAACAGGGCTGGGAATGTATCAAATATGCCGATATGGCTCTGTATTATGCAAAAAACCATGGAAGAAATCAGGTTAAATTATATAATGAAGAATTAAAAAAAGAGCAAAATTACGAAACTGAAAATGAAAATTAAGATTTTTTCTTTTTACATTTGTTTTTAGTGGGAGCGGCAAATTCTATTAAATCTTCGGCCGTTTTAATCTCAGGCGGTAATTTATCAAGACACTTCAAAAAAAGTCTTGCGGTGGTTTTAGCATCGCCTAACGCCCTGTGGTGTGTTTCTTCAGGTAGTTTCAGCTCTTCCATTAAATATTTCAGACCGTAACGTTCGGCCTTGATTGTTTTTTGTGAAAGCGTAAGAGTGCATAAAAACCTGTTTAAAAGTTCCCCCAAATTTTCTTTTTCAAACTGATGAGCCAAAAAATTATAATCAAAATCCGCAGCATGGGCTACAAAAATACTCTCACCCAAAAAAAGCCTGAATTTTCTCAAGATCTCTTTCTGAGTTGCTTCGTTTTTTAACATATCCTGATTGATTCCCGTAACTTTTTCTACATATTTGGGAACTTCTTTTGCATAAATTAAAAATTCAAATGTGTCTATTATTTTTAAATTTTTAATCTTAACTGCACCGATTTCTATTACCTGTCCGATATTCGGCTTGGAATTATTAACTTCAATATCAACCACACAATATTCATATTCATTATAAGGTGCAATTGAAGTGGTTAAAATCACCCCATTGTCATTGACACTGAGAGGCAAACCTTGAAACTTTAAAAAATCCACTACGTTTTCAAAACTGAACTCCGGATACAACTCTTTGATATATCTTAAAAATTCGTCTTTTTTTATTCCTGCTTTTAACTTTTCTAAAAACTTTTTCTTCATAACAGACTTTTTGATGGAATTATAGCAAATTGTTAATGGTTGATGGTTTTATTATTCTACTATTGTTGTAAATTAAAGACTAATGTAAAATATATGCGATATCGTAATTGGTGTATTTTTTTTGAAGTTATTATGGCTTTATGTTTTAATTCTCCATTTTCCATTGTCAATTTTCCGTTTTCCATTCTATACTTGGAACTACCTTCTCTTTTCTCCATCTTTTACTTTCTTTCACATTCTTTCACTTTTTTTTTATTTTCTTTCAATATTTGGCACTTTTGAGACACTTTTTTTAATTAAAATACTAAAGAAAAAAAAACTCAAGGAGCTAAAATGAAAAAAGCACTAACGGCTGGATTAAGCGTTGCTGCGATTGCAAGCGTTGCATTTGCAGGAAACAGCTTAGATTCAAACCCGAACTACAAAAAACTTAAAAACTTTAAACCTCAAGGTGTTACAAACGACCAATGTCTAATGTGTCACAAAGCACAAGACCCTGGTATTGTAGCTGACTGGCAACATTCCAAACACGCAAAAGTTGGTGTAGGATGTGTTGAATGTCACGTAGTACCAAAAGATTATCCGGCTGCTTTCAAAGCACACCCTATGCAAGGAAGCAACTGGACAGTTCAAATTGCGGTATCTTCTGTAACATGTGCTAAATGTCACGCGAAAGAAGTTACCGAATATTTAAATTCAGGACATGCCAGAGCAGCAGCACAATGGCTAATTTCAACCGATCATAAAAACAAACACGGATATTTGATGACAAAACTTGCATACAATTATGAAACATTAAAAGGTAAAAATGCAAGTTATGGAGAAAGCGGAGCTAAATTAGCAAAAGGTATAAGAACTGATGGTTCTATATTTGCAGCAAACGAAAAGAATCCTAGACATTCTGATTTAGCAGTTGCAAATATATGTATTCAGTGTCACGGTACCGTAATTAAACTTGATAAAAGCGGAAGACCGGATGCCACTACTTGGCCAAACGACGGTATGGCATCATTATATCCTGACGGAGGTGTAGGAAACTGTTTATCATGCCATAGCAGACACAAATTCTCAGCAGCAGAAGCGAGACAACCTGCTTCATGTACAAATTGTCACTTAGGTCCTGACCATCCTGATAAAGAAGTATTTGAATCTTCAGTTCACGGACATATTTTGGATACGAATGAAGAAGATTATAAATTCGACACAGGTGAACAAATTCCGGGCAAAACTCTTAGAGCGGCCACATGCTTCACTTGTCACCAATCAGCAATAAACGGGCTTAAATCAACTCACAACGTATCACTCAGACTTAAATGGAACCTATGGGCACCAGCCAGCTTCTTAAGAAGTAAAGGTTTCGAAACTGCAGGTTGGACATGGTGGAATAAAAAACAGGTAATTAGAGGTAATGCTAAAGCAGGTAATCCTCAAGGTCCTGAAGCTGCAAGAGCGAAAATGAAAAAAGTATGTATGGCTTGTCACGAAGCTACCTTTACAAACAATTATTTCCAAAGAGTGGACGCTCACGTAACTCTTTATAATCAATATGCCGCATATGCCAGCAAAATGCTAAAAGATCTAAAAGCTAAAGGTTTAATAAAATCAGATGTATGGAGTGATCCGTTCTTTAAATTATACTACTACCTATGGCATCATGAAGGTAGAAGAATGAGACACGGAGCAGCTATGGGAAGTCCAGATTATGCACACTGGCATGGTGTATTCCAGGTAATGCAAGATATCAGAGAAATGAAAGATATCTATGATTACAGAATGAAACTATACAAAAAATACGGAAAAGACGCACTTAAACACGAAGTACCAATGCCTGTTGTTACTCACGAATAATCAATCTTCTCTCCCTTTTTGGGAGATTTTAATATTAAAAATAGTGTCTGACACAATCTTACCTATTATTTTCACTCATATCACCTTTTATACACAATAATGTTTTATGCTAAAAACTCACTTAATTAACGATAAGGTTAAAAATAGAAAAATTCCTTTTCTTAAGCAAAAACAAATATTAAATATTTTTTTGACAATATCATTACAAACATTATTATCAGTGAATTAGTTTATAAACAAAAAGCAAAGTCTCGTTTCCTTAATGCTGCCCAGTCATTTACTCTTCTAGCAAATTCCAATACAACCTTAAAAACAAGCTCTTAATTGTCACATTTAACTTTACACTACAATGTCTGTCACCAATAAATTCTGAGCAACAGTTACGGTGTTAATAATCCGTAACTGTTTTTTAAGTTTATAATTATTTTTTACCGAATTCTTCAGCAGCTTTTTTCAAATCAGCGTCATTCATTCCTTTAATTGCGTTTTGCATCATAGGATTTGTGCTTGCTTTAGCTTTTTTTACGATTTCAGCAGGTGTCATTGTATTTAATTTCGCTGCCATTCCACCATTATGGCACATACCACAGTTATAACCTGCAAATGCAAATCCTGCTATAGCCGCAGTTACTAAAAGTTTTTTCATATTCACTCCTTTTCTTTTTGTCGCGTTATTATACTTTAAATGCAAAAAATTACAAAAATCAGACACTTTTATAAAAATTAATTATAACATATTATATTAATGTTTTATATAAAATATACAAACCTACACTAATTAATAACAATCCTGAAACTTTTTCAATAATTCCCATATATTTTTTCATTTTTTCAATTAATTTCATACTCCAAACAGTAAACAGTGCCATCAAAATAAACGGTGTAGCAAGTCCCAATGTGTAAAGCACCATCATAGACACAGCTTTGGCAGGCTCTGTAGCCGCCATTCCGATTATAGTCCCAAAAATCGGTCCTATACACGGAGTCCATCCGAAAGCAAATGAAAATCCGAGCAAAAAAGCCCCTGCGTTTTGTAAATTGAGTCTTTTTTCGTATTGTAAGAAATCAAATTTTATAAACCCCGCCACATTGATTCCAAATAAAATTATCACAAACGCTAATACAACATTAACCCATTTATAGGCAAAAATATTACCTATTAAATTTGCACTTGCCGCACCTATTAAAATAAACACCGTAGCAAACCCGGCAATAAAAAGCAGGGAATTTATAAAAATTTTCACTCTTTCTGTGCCGGTGAGACTCTTTTCTTTGAGCTCTTTTGCGCTTATTCCAGTAATATAAAAAAAATAAATAGACACAAGAGGCAACACACACGGCGAAAGAAACGACAAAAGCCCGGCTAAAAAACTCACAATATACGGCATATTGTCAAAATAATCAAAAAGCTCAAACGTCAAATTTTCAAACATTTTCACCCATTATTTTTTGTGCTAGTTCAAAAGAATTTTTAATACAGTCATTAAAACTAACTCCATTATAAGCGTTTCCCGTTAAATATACATTAGCATTTTCAGCTTCATTCATAATCTCTTCAACCAGTTTCTGATGTCCTAAAGAGTAAATAGGAATTGCGTTTTTATGTATTTTTATCCACTTGATTTTAGGATTTGCGTTTTTTATTATCTCATATATGTCTTTTTGGGCAATTTCTATTATTTCATTTTCATCCATATCCTTAATTTCAGGAAACCTTGCACCTCCAACCATCACACGGATACCGTTTCTGTTTGGAAAAATATATTTATCCATTAAAATTCCAAGTGTTTTATTTTCAATTGTCAAAATTCCAAAACATACCGGTGAGATGCTCTCATAATCAAACCCTACAATCGCTATGGGATTGTATTCTATCTTATTTAACAAAGCACTTAATTTCTCATATTTTTTTAAAATCTTAGCGGCGTCATATGTAGGTGTTGCTATCACAACCTTGTCAAAATCTTTTAATTCTTCAATATCTTTAATTTCTTTTTTGACAAACTCTGCTTTTGTTTTTTCTTTCAGTTTTTCAATCATCTCGCTCATTCCGTATTTAAACGAATGAAGTTCGCCCGTAGGCTGTACCCCTCTTTTTAATTTTATCATACCTTTAAAAAGCGAACCGTATTCGCATTCTATCTTTTTAAGTTTGGGAAATGCCGCATTCATAGAAGTTTTTTCAGGCGTTGAAGCATATATGCCGGCAAGCATAGGCGTCATCATACGCCTAGTAAATTCACTGCCCAGTCTTCTTGTGGCAAACTCTGCTACCGTCTCTTCCTTTTCGCACTCGGGCTTTGTGAAAAATTCCATTGCCACATTAAGTTTTCCTTTTAAAGACAAAAAGTCGCTTTTAATAAAATCTAAAGGCTTGAGGGGTATTTTTATTAATTTTTTATCGTAAATATATCTGATTTTCGAATTATCGTTTGCTTTAATGGGCTTTATTCCTATTTCCTCGCATAACTCAAAGGTCTTAGGGGAATTGCTCAAAAATCCGTTAACCCCCTCTTCCATGAGATAATTTCCAACTTTTGCGGTATATGCCTTACCGCCCCACTTTTCTTTTTCAAACACGGTTATTTCAAAATCGTTTTGCAGATAAAAAGCCAGACTAAGTCCGCTTATACCGCCGCCTACAATTGCAAGTCTCATATTTTTCTCCTCTTAACAAATAAAAATATTCCGAAAATTATCATAAAAAAGCTCAAAATCTCACCCATCGTAAAATGCATAAATATAAACCCAAGCTGCGGGTCAGGTTCTCGCCAAAGCTCGCACAAACTTCTAAACACTCCGTATAGTATAACATACAAAGCTATCAGTTCACCGTCATTTTTGCGCCATTTTTTATAATAAACATATAAAATTGTAAATGTGAGAGTTCCCTCAAAAAACGCTTCATACAACTGACTCGGATGCCTTAAAACCCCATTTACATATATCCCCCAAGGCACATCCGTAATTCTTCCGTATAATTCCTGATTTAAAAAATTTCCAATCCTTCCGAAAACATACCCCAAAGGCACCGCCAAAGCAACCACATCCAAAACTTTCCACATATTTATTTTCTTTATTTTCCAATATAAAAGTGTGGCAATGGTAAAACCGATTACCGCCCCGTGATAGCTCATTCCCCTGATTCCCACAAAATGCCCGTCTATAAAAGGGTTAAACATCTCCCAGGGATGGGTTAAAAAATAAGAATTATCAGGCACGTAAAATATAAAATACCCAATTCTTGCACCAAGAATAATACCAATCTCAACCCATATAAAAAATTCATCTATTATTTTTCTCTCAATCCCTTCACGCTCGGCAAATTTTACCGCCGCATAATATCCTGTCACCAATGCCAGCACATACATAATACCGTACCAATGGACTTTAAAAATTCCCAAATCAAATGCAACGGGGTTAAAATGAGAATATATATGCTGCCAAAAATCCACAAACACTTTTAACCTTTTTTTTAAGAAATTATAACCAAATAAAGCACATTACCTTAATATAATTTCTTGACATAAACCAAATAGTATGATAAATTGCTATTCAAAAAGGAAATGCTTTGTTTAAATTTTCCGATGTTTCCGATATGTGTATTAAATGCGGAAAATGTATCCCCGGATGTACAATCCACAGAATAAATCCCGACGAAACAACTTCGCCGAGGGGTTTTTTAGATTTGCTTAAAGGCGTGGAAGAAGGCGAAATAGAACTTGACAAAAATGCCAAAGACATATTTGAAAGCTGCTTTTTGTGCAACCAGTGCGTGGAAGTGTGTCCGAATTCCCTCCCTACGGACTTTATGATAGAAAACGTCAGAAAAGAAATTGCGGACAAATACGGCATTGCTTGGTTTAAAAGAGCGTTTTTCTTTTTATTAAAACACAGATGGGCATACGATATAGTAAGCAAACTCGGATTTATGTTCCAAACTTGCGGATTTAAAATAGAAGCGGAAAAAAACGCCATGCGAAGCCGCTTTAACATACCAATGCTCAAAAAAGGAAGACTTCTGCCTTCTATGAAACAAACGCCGTTTTTAAAAAAATACCCTGAAAAAATCCCGGCCAAAAACCCTAAAAAAAGGGTCGCGATATTCATCGGATGTATGGCTAATTACAACTATACCGAAGTCGGGGATGCGCTTGTCAGTATTTTAAAATTTCTTGATATCGATATTTTTATTCCCAAAAAACAGCTCTGCTGCGGGGCACCCGCATATTTTACGGGTGATTTTAAAACTGTTGAAGATTTAATCAGATACAACATAGAATATTTTGAAAGTTTTATCGACGAAGTGGACGCCATTATAGTTCCGGAAGCCACATGCACCGCAATGCTTAAAAAAGATTATGAAGAATACATTCACGCCCATATGGATGACAGCTGGGCAAAAAGACATCAAAAAATAAAAGCCAAAATATTCGGAACGACCGAATGGCTTTATAAACATACCGACTTAAAAGAAAAACTTGCAAATAAACAAAAACAGCCTGAAGTCATAACTTATCACAACTCATGCCATTTCGGAAGGGTGTTTAACATTAAAAAAGAACCGAGAGGACTTCTAACCCAAGTATATCAGATAAACGAAATGAGCGATCCGGATATGTGCTGCGGATTTGGGGGAATTACAATACAAACAGAAAAATTTGATTTAGCCGTAAAAGCCGGGCAGAAAAAAGCCGAAGTTATAAAAGCCGTTGATGCCGATATCGTAAGTGCGGAATGCAGTGCCTGTAGAATGCAAATAACCGAACAGCTCGACAAAGCCGGAGATAACAAAATATTCAAACACCCTCTTGAGCTTATCGCCAAGGCGATAGAAGAAAAGTAAAAAATTAAATTACTTTAATAGCTTTTTCTTCTTTTTCTTTTACGTTTCCTATAACTTTTGCGAAAACCCCTTCGTTTTGCGCTCTTTTTAAATATTCCTCAGCTTTTTCCTGAGAAAGGGATATTAAAAGCCCACCGCTTGTCTGAGCGTCAAACAAAATCATCCGCTCTTCAAAACTAAGCTCCTTTACAAACTCCACATATTTTTCCACAAATATCTGATTGTTGTAGGTTCCTGCCGGTATAATTCCCATACCCGCCTGATTTAGCGCTTCTTTTAAAAAAGGCACTTTTTCAAATTCCACTTCAATGGTAAATTTTTTACCGCTCATTTCATAAAGATGCCCCAAAAGCCCGAATCCCGTAACATCCGTCATTGCATTTACGCCGACTTCCCTTGCTATAAGACTTGCTTTGTAATTGAGTGTCCTTAAAATCTCGGCAACTTCGCTTGCCACCTCATCGCCTACCAAATCCGCTTTGATTGCTGTTATTAAAATACCCATACCGAGGGGTTTTGTAAGAATTATTACGTCATCTTTAGCTAAAGTAGTGTTTCTTATAATTTTATTCGGATTTACAATCCCCGTGACACTAAGCCCGTAAAGCATCTCGGGCGTTTCTATCGTATGCCCTCCGGCTAAAACTCCCCCGCACTCTCTTATTTTCTCTTCCCCGCCTTTTAAAATCTCTTTTAATACCTCGCGTGAGTGATGGCACGAATCAAACCCCACAAGATTAAGGGCTGTTTTCACATCCCCTCCCATGGCAAACACGTCACTTAGCGAATTTGCCGCCGCTATCTGCCCATAGACAAAAGGGTCGTCAACCACGGGGGTTATAAAATCTACGGTTTGAACAAGCGCCGTATCTTCATTTATTTTATAAATACTGGCATCTTCGTTTCCCTCAAACCCCACAAGCAGGTTTTCATTGGCGCATCCAAGTGAACAGGTAGTGTCGTTTAGCTCCTCCGGAGCCAGTTTGCCCGCTCAGCCGGCAGCCCGGACGTATTTCGTAAGTTTTGCTTCGTTATTTAGTTTTAGCATTCATTTCCTTTTTAAATTTTTTAAAAAGCTGGGAATTTATTCCTATTCTCTATGAAACTCTCTAAAATTTATCCATTCACCTTTTAAACAATGGTCGTTTGCCCCAGAAGGCAAAATATCACCATTAAGCAAAATTGAAATATAATTTATAAATTTTTGAAATTGAATATCAGAAAAGTTTATTTTTTAAAATCCTTTTCAAACTGCTTAGTTCTTTTTAATAACATTTCTCTCACTTTTTAAATTATCAAGCATAATCATCTCACAATTACCTTCTAAAGCATCTTTCATGGCCTTTACAGTAATTTCGTTAGGTTCTTTTATTTCATATTTTTTTACTATATTTAGCGATTTTAAAAATTCAATAAAAATCTCCGCTTTTTCATTAGGTATTTCAACTTCGATATACATTCTTCAACCTTTTTTTACCCCATTATATCAAAAAGTAAGCACCTTATCACTCTCCTCAACCCAGTCGGCCAAATCGTTCATTGTGGCTTTAATTTCAGGTGCAAAATAAGGCTCGTTTTTATAAATACCGCACCTTGCCTGACAAGTTCCGCACACTTTAAGCTTAACCCCGTTTTCATACATCTCTTTAAGCATCGCCACCAAATCGTTATCGTAACTGTCTGGTTTTTTATTACATTCCCTTGCCAAATCTACAGAATCGTTCATCAAAAATATCCTCACGTCATGCCCGCGTCCCTGCATATTTTTAGCAAGTCTGAGTCCGTTCCATGCAACATCGCTTCCGTCATACGGTTCATGGTTAAATATAAACAACACTTTCATTTTTACTCCTTTAAATTTTGTTATTTGTATTATTTCCTTCACAACTTACCTACTTATCCACTTCTAAAACTTTCCCTTTATAACCCACCGCTTCAATGGCGTGTAAAAGTCTTGAAATATCCGTTTTTGAATCATCAAACACTACGGTAGCTTTTTTAGTGTTTAATATAACTTTTGCTTTTATTACTCCGGGCGTATTTCTTAAGGACTGTTTTATGGCACTCGTACACAAAGGACACGTCATGCCTTCCGCTTCTATAACTGCCGTTTTTTGTACCGCAAAAAGCAGTGTTATTAAGATAAGCCCTATAAAAAATTTCTTCATTTCATTCTCCTGTAAGTATGTATTGCGCCCAATAAGGATATGTCAGCATAATAGCCACAAATACGGTGCCGATACTCAGATATTTTACGTAATTTTTGCAAATACTTCCCTCACATACTACTCTTTTGCGAAGACGGAAAAAATAATTCCACCACAAATACCCGATAATTACAACCGCCGAAACGGTAAAATAATCCCTGTAAGGCGCAAAAATATGCAAAAACGAAAGGCTCCCCACGCTTACGCCAAATATTAAAAACAAAAGAGGTCCCAAACAGCAGGTACTTGCCAGTACTGCTGTTATTGCCGCGCCTGCAATTAAAGTCCAGAAAGATTTTGTTTCTTTTTTACTTGCGTTACTTGCTAAATCAAACCCGCATTCATAACCTTTTACTATTCTGATAAGCGTTGTTTTTCCATCTTTTTTCAAATCAACATAAAGCCCCTGATTTTCAGCAAATCTTTTTACGTTTTGTATGGAAGAAAAAGAATTCACCTCAACTTCTAAAATTCCTTCTTCCATTTCTTCAAGCGCGTCTTTAGTCCTTAATACCGGCTCGGGACACGCCAGATTTTTACAGTCTATCCGTTTTACCATTAAAAAAGTTTCTGGGATGTAATTTTATACGAAAAACTTTTCGGTACGTAATAATTAAGCACATCGTCATTAACCTCCGCATAAGGATATCCGAACATATTCAAAGGATACTGCGTAGGCTTAGGATACAGCACGAAATCCCTTGCATGGTTGAATCCGACCCAGTTCATCTCCTACGAATGCAGGTATTTTTCCACAAGTTTCTGCACCTTAGGATTGTCATATTTCAATCCCTCAACAAGCTCCAACTTGGTAACATCGGCAGGGTCTGTAGGAATCCATCCGGCACCCGGAATATAATATTCGGCTCTACAGTGCTGCCATGTGGTGATATTGGCAAAGCCGTTTTTATCGCTTTTTCCAAGGGCTTTACTAAAACGGCTTTTTCCAAGCCTAATGCCGAAAACTTCCCTGGCAGGCACTCCGGCAGCCCTGGTAAGGGCCGTAAAAAGCGAGCTTAAATCAATGCATTTCCCGCCGTAGTATCCGTTTTTATAAATTTCTTCAACATCTTCTTTTTTTACCATTTTATTAACATTGCCCTTACCGCATCCTATAACTTTAGAATCCCTAAACGTATGCTTGGTACACCAGTAATAAATCGCCTTTACTTTTTCAAACCTGTCCGTTTTACCTTCTGTGATTCTATCCGCCAGCGCTTTGATAATTCCGCCTGTCGGGATATGGGCTGTGGGCTTTAAAAACTTTTTTACATATTCTGGAATAGGCAGATTTTCCCTGCTTGCCGCTTCTATTTTTTCAATCGGCACGCTTCTGTCTTTGGTTTCTATAATCATCTCCATTACGGCAAGTTTCGGCATTGAAGATTTTTTCCACTGCGCATAAAACGTGTTTGCGTTATATTCATTCATTGAATTTATGTCGTAATCATTATAATTTCCCGCAAATTTTAAAGACTTAACCCTCTGATAAGGGCATTAAAAGGCAGCGGGTTCCAAAGCCTTGCGGGATACGATTTTTCATAATATTTTATATCAAATATGTAATTAACCCTAAACCTTCTTACATTATCCCCGTTTGCACTTACAATATTTGGCATTGCCATAGCGGCACCTAAAGCCTCAGCCGTTTTTAAAAATTCCCTTCTTTTCATAAATCTTCCTTATAAACTTACAACTTCTGTATGCAAAAGTATATCCATAGTATTGTATGCGTTTCCTATTTCCCCTACTTTCAGCTCATCTGCCGGAATTTTATAGTGATTCATACAAAGCCCGCAGGAATAGATTTTTACGCCTCTTCTTTCAAATTCTTTTAAAATGTTTATCATCTCTTCATCACCTCTTGTGGTTAAAAACACACCCCTGTTTACAAAAATGATATTTTTAGGCAGTTTTTTAAATTCAAGAGTGGTTTTTAAAAACCCTTTCATTAAAATATCGCCAAGTTCTCCTTCGCCTACCCTGTCATGTTTTATAAAAATGGTTTTATTTAAAAATTCTTCATCATCTTCATCGGCAACTATCGCGCATTCATATCCTTTTACAATCGTTATAAGCGTTTCGCCGTTTGCAAGTTCTTCAACTTTCGGCTCAAACCCGTTATTCATTGCGTATCTTTTTACGTTTTGAACTGAAGAAACAGAATTCACCAATACTTCCAAAATACCCTCATCCATCTCTTCAAGCGCTTTTTTAGTCTCCAGTACCGGCTGAGGACACGCCATGTTGCGGCAGTCGATTTTTTTATTCATTTTATCTCCTTTAATTTAATAGTACGTAATGATTTGTTTGAATATAAAAAGTAATACCGGTAAGCAATATTAAATTTTAACTACTCACTACTTACTACCCACTCAAAATTAACAACAAGTTTATTTTTTGATTTAGCTAGATACATCATGAAGCTTTTAGGAGGTTGCTGCTTCATGTGTTTGTCCGGACCCCAGACCTAACAGCATTGTTGAATTATAACTCATAAATCTTAAAAAAATCTTAAAATTTATGAATTTACAAAGTTTTCCAATTCTTTAATATCTTTAATTAAATAAACATTTGTATCTTTTTTTTCTATTATACCCTCATATATCATTTCGTTTATAATTTTTGAGGCGGTCTGTCTCTGAAGCCCTACAATATTGGCTATATCTTTTATTTTTACATCCAAATCTATTTCAATGCCTTCATCGGTTTTAACACCGTTACATTCTGCGATATCAAGTATAAAACATGCTATTCTTTTTTTACAGTCATTAAAAACGAGGTTTTTAATAATTTCTTTTTCAATAATCATAATTTTTGTAAAAGAATTTAAAACCAAATTACAAAAATATTTATTGTTAAACACACTCGGAAAATCTTTGGCTTTCAACTCAAGCATTTCACTGTCTTCTAAAAATTCTATAACCGTATCCGGGTGCATAACATATATATTTCCGTTATTCAAATAATAAAGAATAAATTCTTTTCCATTATTTAAAAAAGAAACTTTTCCTCTTCCTTTTTTCATAACCAACAGTTTCACCTCATCACTCGGATATCTGATTTCACCTTTTTTATACCTTCTTACTATAAAATTATGCAACTCTTCTTCCGATAATATCTGTTCCAAATCATACGCATCTATATGCATTCTACACGTTCTCATTACACTCCTTTAAAAAAACTTAAACAGTAAATAGAAGTATATATAAATTAATCGGTACAAGTGTCACTTAGCTGACGGAAAATTATATTTTATACCTATATCATTTTAGTGACAAAATAAAGAAGGAGGAACTATGCAAAAAGTTCAGACAACGTGTCCATACTGCGGAACCGGCTGCGGTATTGATCTTTTCATTGATAACGGCAAAATAGTAAAAGCCGTCGGAACACCTAATCATCCGGTAAATGACGGAGAATTATGCGTTAAGGGAATGTTCGGATTTGAATATGTTCATTCACCTAAAAGACTTAAAAAACCTTTAATCAGAAAAAAAGACGGAAAATTCGATAAAAAAGGTAAACTTGAAGAAGCAACTTGGGAAGAAGCTTATGAACTAGTTGCCCAAAAAATGAAAACAACAGTTGAAAATTACGGTGCAGATGCGATTATGGGATTTTCATCGGCAAGATGCAACAATGAAGACAATTACGTATTTCAAAAACTTTTTAGAGTTTTAGGCTCTAATAATGTAGACCACTGCGCGCGGTTGTGACACGCTCCGACAGTAGCCGGTCTGGCTAGAACACTTGGCAGCGGAACAATGACTAACGATATAGCGGAATTTGCAACCGATACAGATGTATTTTTACTGATAGGAACAAACACAAGCGAATGTCATCCTATTATTGCTATGCAGATTTTAAGAGGGCTTGAAAGAGGCGCTAAACTTATAGTAATTGACCCTAAAAAAACGGATATGGCAAAAAAAGCGGACGTGTTTATCCAACTGCCTATAGGATATAACATTCCGGTATTAAACGCTATGATTAATCATATTATTCAAAATGATTTATACGATAAAGAATTTGTGGAAAAATATACCCACGGCTTTGAATGGCTTAAAGAAACCGTAAAAGATTTTACGCCTGAGAAAATTGAAAAAGAAACAGGAATTGATAAAGAATTAATAATAAAAGCCGCCGAAATGTATGCAAAAGGAAATCCTTCGGCAATATGCTATACAATGGGTATTACTCAGTTTACAGACGGAACATACGGCGTTATGGAAACATCAAATTTAGCACTTATTACAGGAAACATCGGTAAAAAAGGCGGCGGTGTAAATCCTCTGAGGGGACAAAACAATGTTCAGGGTGCCTGCGATATGGGGGCACTGCCGGATGTGTGCCCAGGAAGCGCAAAAGTATTTAATCCTAAAACACAGGAAAAAGTGCTTGAATTATGGGGCTATCCTCTAAATCCAAAACCTGGAATTCCACTAACAAAAGCGCCTCATTTAATGGAAGAAGGTAAAATTAAATTCTTATACGTATTCGGTGAAAACCCTGTTATGTCCGATCCTTGGACGGAACACTTTATTGAAGCGGTTGAACATCTTGATTTCTTTGTAGTTCAGGATATTTTCCTAACCGAAACGGCTCAAAGGGCTGACGTAGTATTACCTGCGGCTTGCTGGGGAGAAAAAGAAGGAACGTTTATCAATACCGCAAGAAAAGTCCAAAGGGTAAGAAAAGCGGTTAATCCTCCCGCTAACCTTGATCCAGACTGGAAAGTTATATGCAATGTAGCCAAAAGAATGGGATTAAAAGGATTTGATTATAAAAGTGCTGAAGATATCTGGAATGAAGTTAGAAAATTCGATCCTGCAAAATTTGGCGGAATAAGTTACGAAAGAATTGAAAAAGTAGGAATCAACTGGCCTTGTCCTACGGAAGACCATCCGGGAACGCCTTATCTGTATGGTGATCACAAATCATTTTTGCCTGACGGAAAATTCAGATTAGCACCAATAACTTACACGGACGACAAAGAAAAAAGAATTATTATTGAAAAAGAACTGAGAGAAAAATTCGGAATTCCTGACGATTATCCGGCAGGTGTGGGATGTCCTAGCGAAAAACCCGACGAAGTATATCCGTGTATGTTTACAACGGGAAGAAAAGTGTTCCATTATCATACGGGAACCATGACAAGAGAATGTAAGCCGATTGAATACGGTGCTGACATGCTTGGAGCCGTAATTGAAATCAGTCCTGATATTGCTGAAGAAAGAGATATTGAAACAGGTGATTACGGACTTCTTTACAATAAAAGAGGAAAAATTGCGGCAAAAGTGGTGGTTAATCCCGATTTAAGATACGGAACCATATTTACGACGTTCCATTATGCCGAAGCGGACGGAAACGAACTAGCTAATCCGGAAGATTTAGATCCTCTATCAAATATACCGCCTCTTAAAATGTCAATAGCAAACATCAAAAAAATAAGTGAAGAAGAATTCTTTAAAATCAGAAAAGAAATACTTGAAGAACTTGAGCCGGAATTAGCCGAGCTCAAAAGGAGATAATCATGCAAGTGGTAAGAGAAAACAAATTCGTAATAGCCGACCCTAAAACCTGTATAGGATGTGCAACGTGTATGGCGGCTTGTTATCAGTCAGCATATGAAAGAGGAAAACTCGCTACTCCGAGATTAATAGTCACAAGAACCGAACACGGAGTAATGCCAAATCAGTGCAGACAGTGCGATGACGCACCATGTGCAAATGTATGTCCGGTAGGTGCTTTAACGTTTGGAGAAGACAGCATCGAACTTCATGAAGAAATATGTATAGGATGTAAACTGTGCACCATCGCATGTCCTTTCGGTGCGATAAGACCGGCAAGTGAATTTATGCCGTCAGTCGATTACAGATTAGAGCCCGAACCGGCTCTAACTTTAGAATCCGTAATAGGGCTTAAAACGATCGCCGTTAAATGCGACCTGTGTAAAGGAAGAGAAGAAGGACCTGCGTGTGTTGAAGCGTGTCCTACGGGGGCATTAAAAATTATGGATCCTAAAAATCAGGAAAAAATGATATCCCAAAAAGCACAAAAGGCAGTGGAAAAAACAGTTCAAACCGGCATTGCCAATTAAAGGATAAAAAATGGAAATGGTTTATGCACTATATCTGCTTGGGGCTTTTGTTTCGATAATATTATACAAGGAAAACAAAGTTGCAGGCAAAATCGGTTTTTCAATAGCCGCAGCCGCTTCGGCGCTGGGCGTTTTTCACTTTCTTTTTTCCATAAACTCAAACGAAGCACTTGAAATCGGTGGAAATTTCATTTTTCATCCTCATTTTGCACTCGATCCTTTAGGAAAATTTTTTTCATTCGTAATTTCACTGATATCACTCGCTTCATCAGTATATTCAATCCAATATGCCGATGAATACACAAAAAAAGGAAGCATCGGCGTAATGGCGTTTTTATTTAATTCTTTCATACTTTCGATGCTTCTTGTAATTTCAAGTGCAAACGTTTTCTGGTTTATGGTATTTTGGGAACTGATGACTTTAGTTTCTTATTTGCTAATCTGTTTTAACGATAATGAAAAATCGCTTAAAGCAACCGTTATTTACATGGGAATAGCACATCTTGGCGGAACTATGATTTTAGCGGCATTTTTGTTGCTTGCAAAAAGCAGCGGGAGTATGGAATTTGCCAAATTTAGTGCGGCGAATTTAACACCGCTTAGCGCAAGTGTTATTTTCTTGCTCGCATTTGTTGGATTCGGCTCAAAAGCCGGAATGTTTCCTATTCACGTATGGCTTCCGCAAGCCCACCCGGCGGCACCTTCAAACGTATCGGCCTTAATGAGCGGTGTTATGATTAAAGTTGCGATTTTCGGAATTATTAAATTCTGTTTATGGTTGCCTGTTATGAGCTGGTGGGGAATTTTAATCCTAATTATAGGTGCGCTTTCAGCGCTTTTGGGAGTTCTTTACGCATTGACTCAGCACGACTACAAAGCGCTTCTGGCTTACCATTCCGTAGAAAATATAGGAATTATCCTTTTAGGTCTTGGAATTGGGGTATATGGACTTGCCATTCATTCTCCTATACTTGCGACAATCGGATTTTTAGGAGGATTGTATCACGTCCTAAACCACGCCACATTTAAAGGTTTATTATTCTTGGGTGCAGGAAGTGTTTTATACACCACCCATACAAAAGATATGGAAATTTTAGGCGGACTTGCAAGAAAAATGCCTTATACCGCATTTGCGTTTTTAATCGGTGCTATGGCAATTACCGCACTGCCTCCTCTCAACGGGTTTGTGAGTGAATGGCTTACATATCAGGGAATGCTCCAGGCGGCTTTGGGAGACGGCGTTCTATACAGACTTGTCTTTACACTCTCAATTGTGGCCCTGGCACTTACAGGTGCTCTCGCTGTTATGTGTTTTGTTAAAGTTTACAGCGTAATATTCGGCGGCGCTCCCAGAGATAAAAAAATATTCGAAAAAGCAAAAGAAGCACCGATTTCTATGATAATAGGTATGTTTATTTTAGTTATAGGATGTTTTGCGTTCGGACTTGGTGCTACGACAGTAGTGGATAACATTATGCATGTTGTGGGAAGTTTTGCAGGACATTACGAAGCTGTAAAAAACGGAGCTGTTGTAAGTCCTTTAGGTTCGGTAATTTCAACTCCTATGATTGCGATTATCCTAATGTCTATGCTTGCGCTTCCGTTTATTATCGTTGTGATTACTATGAATAACAAAACAACCAAACATATCGTAAGAGAAACAGACCCTTGGGCATGCGGATTTAAATATTCTCCTAGAATGCAAATGACCGCATCTCCTTTTACGGGAAGTCTTAGAAAAATTATGGACTGGCTGTTTAGAGCGAATGCCAAAGTAATCGATCAGGGATATTTCAAACCCGTAAAATATGTAAACCACGCAAAAGATATATGGTGGAATATTTTCTATTTACCGTTTATAAAAATCGTATCGGCATGTTCGAATAAAGCACAAGGTTTCCAAAACGGAAATTCAAATCTTTACGTACTCTACGTACTGATGGCTTTATGTATTTTTGTCGGTATCGGTTATTTAATTTAAAGGAGCTGATATGAATACTATATTTTGGATGATAATTCAGGTTTTAGCCGTTATTGCAGTCGCTCCTCTGTTTGACGGCATCGCAAGAATCATAAGAGCGAAAATGCAGTCCCGCGTGGGACCGAAAGATATATTTCAAACCTACAGGGATTTGGCAAAACTCTTTAAAAGAAACAAAACGGTGCCGAAATATTCGCACTGGGTATTTAAATACGCGCCTTATATGCTTTTTGCAACAGCAGCGGCTATGCTAGCGGCAATTCCGGTAACTTACAGCACAAATTTCAGTGCCGGGATGATAGCCGACGTATTTGTATTAGTGTATCTAGGTGCGCTTTTCAGATTTGTTTTCGGTGTAGCATCAATGGACAGCGGCAACCCTTTTGCTGCAATAGGCGGCAGCAGGGAACAGATGATAGGCGTTTTTGTAGAGCCTGTAATGATAATTTGTCTTATTGTGGTTATGCTTTTGGCTAAAACATCAAATCTTGTAGAAATACAGTATATGGTAAGACACGGTGAAATCGGTTATCAGATTCCGGCATTTGCGGTTGCTTCAATAGCACTGCTTTGGGCGGTATATGTTGAAACCGGAAGAAACCCTTATGATTTGGCAGAAGCCGAGCAAGAACTTCAAGAAGGTCTTTTGAGCGAGTACTGTGCGGGGGATTTGGCACTTTCTCATATGGCGCTTACTATTAAACAGTTTGTTATGATAGGACTTTTCCTTTCCGTATTTGAACCTTGGAATTTTGAAAACCCTATTTTAGCGCTTGCGGTATTTATAATTAAAGCCGGAGTATTTTACGTAGCTGCCGTGTTTATTGACAATTTAGGACCAAGATACAAACTGCTAAAAGGCTTTAAAAAAGAATCAAGTTTCGTATTAATCATTGCATTTATATCACTGATATTATATGCGGTAGGAGTATAAAATGTTGAATATTACATTAATAGATATACTGACAATCGCAATGATTGCAACATCTCTTGCGGTTTTCGGGCTTAGGAATTTAAGATGGTCTGTATATGCATATATTGCCGAAACACTGCTTCTTGTAAGCGTGTTTTTGCTTCTTTCACAAAAATACAACGTTGAGCAGTTATCCGAGTGGGCGGTAATCGCTTTTATTACAAAAGTTGTCATAGTCCCTTACATTCTGATAAGGCTTATAAGAAAACTCGGTGTAAAAAGTGAAGAATCACCGCTTTACGGATTTTTCGTAAGTCCTATTATTGCTCTTGGTTTTTCACTTGCAATGGCAATGGTAATTTCACCAATTTTAAAAGAATTTTCATTACTTAAAGAAACAATACCGCTAATTGCATCCGTTACGATTTTCTCACTTGGAATTTTCGGACTTATTTTAAGAAAAAACGTTATCAAACAGATTTTGGCTTATTGTCTTTTTGAAAACGGTATTCATTTAACGTTGGCTCTCAGTACATACAATTCGCCTGAAATTGTTGATATCGGGATATTAACGGATGCAATTTTTGCGGTAATTATTATGTCAATTTTGGCGGAGAGATTTTACAAATATTTCGGTACTTTGGACGTATCTAAAGCAAACCAGTTAAAAGGATAGACCATGGATATGCAAACTTTGCTATTTTTTACATTGTGTCTGCCTTTTGCAACAGCGGCGATTTTGTGGTTTACACCAAAAAATTTGGGACTTTTGAACACTTTTCACGTGCTCGGGTCTTTAATTACCTCGCTTGTTGCATTATCGGCGGTTTCACATGTTATAGGAGGAGAAAGTTTTTATTTGTTTAACAAACTCTTCTTTTTAGACCCAATAGGGGGAGTGTTTTTAACATTAATTGCCGTTATAGGATTTTTAATTAATCTCTATTCGGTTAAATATATGCAGTGGGAGCTTGAAAGCGGACATATTACGATAAACGAAGTTAAGCTTTTTTATGTTCTTTCACATATATTCGTATTTACGATGATATTTTCCATTATGTCAAACAACATTGCTTTAATGTGGGCGGGAATCGAGGCTACAACCCTTTCATCACTTTTTATGGTAGCGCTATACAAAAACAAACGTGCGACTGAGAGCGGATGGAAATACATTATTATTTGTAGTGTAGGACTTGCTTTTGCTCTTTATGCAACCGTTTTAATGTATGGTGCAGGTTTTAGTATTATAAAAAACGGACATGAAGCCATGCTTTGGAGTTCACTGATGGAAAACGCAAAACTGCTTAATCCCGACGCTTTAAAATTAATATTTATATTTGCACTTATAGGTTTCGGGACAAAAGCCGGGCTTGCGCCTATGCATACATGGCTTCCCGACGTTCACTCAGAAGGTCCTTCACCGGCATCTGCATTTTTGAGTGCGGTACTTTTAAAATGTGCGCTTGCAGCGATTATAAGATATTACTCAATCGTTACACACTCAGTTCTTGGAAGTGAATTTGTAGAAACTTTAATGGTAATAGTTGCACTTCTTTCAATTTTCGTAGCGGCGCTATTTATATTAAAACAAAGAGACATCAAAAGAATGTTTGCTTACCATTCAGTCGAACACGTGGGAATTATAGCATTCGGTTTTGGAATCGGCGGACCTCTTGGCGTATTTGCCGGACTTTTTCACTCAATGGCACACTCACTTTCTAAAGCCTTAGCCTTTTGCGTAAGCGGAAACATCATAAAAATATATGGCACAAGAGATATGGAAAAAATGGGAGGACTTATAAGAATCAATCCGCTAAACGCCGTTCTGTTCGGGACAGCGGTTGCTTCACTTATCGGTATTCCTCTTTTAGCGGTGTTTGTAAGTGAATTTTTAATGATTAAATCAGGACTTAGCGCGGATAAATATATCCAAATCGTACTGTTTATCATAGGACTTGCAATCATCTTCATAGCGGTGCTTATGCACTTTAACGAAGTCGTTTTCGGAAAAGTAAGAGGCGAAGTGAAAACCGAAAAAATAGGAGCAAATGCCAACATCCCGCTTATAATATTTGCGGTATTAATTGTTGCGTTGGGTGTTTACGTCTGTCCGCAGTGGTTCGAATTATTACAAAACGCAACAAAAATTATTTTAGCTTAAGGAGAAATTATGGCATTAGGTGACAGATTTATAAACAAATTGAAAGAAAAAATAAAAATACTTGATATTCAAAGAAACCCTTACGACCAGATAACCGTTACGGTGGACAGAAACGACCTTCCAGAAGCTGTCAGAATGCTTTATTACGATATGGGAGGATGGCTTGTAAGCATGGTGCCGAATGACGAAAGAGAAATGAACGGAAACTATGCCCTTTATTACATCCTTTCAATGGAAGGCGGGAAAATGACTCCAGAAGACGAACTCCCTCAGGAAGAAAAATGCTGGATAACCGTTAAAGCTTATATCCCGCAAAACGACCCTCATTATCCGTCAGTGACAAGAAAAGTCCCTGCGGCGGTATGGTATGAAAGGGAAGCGTATGACATGCTAGGACTCATAGCTGACGGTCTTCCTGATACAAGAAGACTTGTGCTTCCTGATGACTGGCCCGAGGGAATTTACCCTTTAAGAAAAGATGCAATGGATTACAGATACAGACCTGACCCGTATCCTGAAGAGGAAGAGCCCGATTATAAATTTTTAGAACCGGAAGGTGCAGGTGTTGTTGACGTGCCGTGGGGTCCTTTACATATTACTAGTGACGAACCCGGGCATTTCAGGCTTTATGTTGACGGTGAAACGATAATAGACGCCGATTACAGACTCTATTATCAGCACAGAGGTATGGAAAAACTCGCAGAAAACAGAATGAATTACGACCAGATGGGATTTTTGGCCGAAAGGGTTTGCGGTATCTGCGGATTTGCCCATTCAATTGCATGTATTGAAGCGGCTGAAAGGGCAGTCGGTATCGAAGTACCGAAAAGAGCTCAGGCAATCAGGGTTATGTGCCTTGAAATCGAAAGATTGCATTCACATCTTTTAAATATAGGTTTAGCCTGCGAAGTGACGGGAAACGTAAGCGCTTTTATGCATATATTCAGGGTCCGTGAATACACTATGGAACTTGCCCAATTAGTAACCGGAGGTAGAAAAACATACGGAAACGTTATGGTAGGCGGAGTAAGAAGGGATATGACGGCGGAAGAATCTAAAAAAGCACTCGAGCTTGTAGACAAAATCGAAAAATACACAAAAGAAGTGTGGGAAGCCGTAATGGAAGATGACAACCAGATAAACCGATGGAAAGGTGTAGGAATACTCGACAGGCAGGTTGCAAGGGATTTTTCACCAGTAGGCCCCAATATGAGAGGAAGCGGATTTAAAAGAGACACAAGATACGACCATCCTTACGACGTATTAAATGAAATAGAGTTTGAAGTAGCCGTTGAAGACGGATGCGACGTTTTAGCGAGGGAAACGGTAAGATACAAAGAAGTGATGGAATCTCTTAAAATAATAAGACAATGCATTGAAATAATGCCCGGCGGAGCAATATTTATCAAACCTCAAACTATCGTCAAGCCCGGCGCTTTTGCT
>Ga0256842_1000797_pt1 | contig 27330 bp, 23 predicted proteins | sample 4559240metaG_FD_185973 | JGI IMG/M metagenome (GOLD analysis project Ga0256842, IMG submission 185973) | Hydrothermal vent microbial communities from Guaymas Basin, Mexico - 4559-240 | ecosystem: Environmental > Aquatic > Marine > Hydrothermal vents | place: Mexico: Guaymas Basin | collected... | reverse complement strand
GGAATGAAATTGCAGATAAATATAAAATTAAAGAAGCAAAAAATATAGGTGAAGCACTTATAACAGGAATAAAGGCATGTGATATAGTGGGAATAAAAGGTATATTAGAGAAGATAAAGAAATTAATATGTTATTGAAAGCAAAAAGTACGTATTAAAAAAAATATGTACTAACAAAATCAGTTTTTATTTTATGAAAGGGCTAGTCTTGGATAAGTCAAAACTTATTTTAATAGTGGACGACAATGTTCATAATTTACAGGTATTAGGTAATATTTTGCTTAGTGAAGGTTACAATATAGCTGTAGCACAAAAGGGAAAAGATGTTTTGTCATTTGTTGAAAAAAAGATTCCAAATTTAATACTCATGGATATTGTCATGCCAGAGATAAGTGGGATCGAGGTGTGTAAGGCGTTGAAAAAAGACCCAAAAACAAGAGACATTCCTATTATTTTTATAAGTGTTCACAAAGATACTGTAGAGAAAATAAAGGCATTTAGGGCAGGAGGGGTAGATTATATTACTAAGCCATTTCAAAAAGAGGAAGTGTTAGCAAGGGTTAGTGTCCATTTGGAACTCCAAAGGGCACGGCAGGAGCTAAAAAAAATTAACCAGGAGTTGGAAGTAAGGATAAAAAAGAGGACAAAAGAACTTCTTGAGGCCAATAAAAAATTAGAAGAAATGAATGTTGCCTTAAAGGTGCTTTTGGAAAAAAAACAGGAACATAAAGAGGATTTTGGAAAACAAATAGTCTTTAATGTAGAACAGGTTGTTGAGCCTTTTTTGGATAAGTTGAGACAGACAAGATTAACAAATGGGCAGGTGGAAATTTTAAACATAATTGAACAAAAATTAAAAGAAATAGTATCTCCTTATCAGAGGACCTTAAGTCAGAGGTATGGACTCACCCCAACAGAATTACAGATAGTAGAACTAATTAGAACAGGCAAACCTACTAAGGAAATTGCAGAAATTTTGAACCTGTCCAAGAGGACAGTGGATACCCATAGACACAACATAAGAAAAAAACTCGGAATCCTAAATAAAAACATAAATCTTACCACCTATCTTTCCTCTCTTGAAAGGGAATTTAATTAATACTTATATTACCTACGTATTATATACAAATTTTTCCAGTATTGCACTTAGAGAGGTTTTTATTTAGTGACTTGACCTATAATAAGAAAAAGATAATTTATAGGTGTTTTATTTTTTTAACCAAAACCTTATGGAGGCTTGCTATGTCGGTAGATACTACTGTTGAGTCCTTTAAAGGGCACAGGTTGGCCGGGTGGCTTGATTGGCTTCAGATGTTAACAGGTTTAACTCTGGTGTGTTTTTTATTTGCCCACATGTTATTTGTTGGGAGTGTCCTTTTGGGGGCAAAGTCTTTTGATTTTGTGGCTGCTTTTTTTGAGCGAACCTACCTTGCACAGGTAGGGGGGCCTATTCTATTTTTTCTGTTTTTGCTTCATGGCTTTTTGGGTGCCAGGAAGATGCCTTTTAGGACCAAGGAGCAGAAGTTGATTGTTCGTCATGCCAAGATGATGCACCACAGGGATACCTGGTTTTGGGTAATTCAGGCTATAACTGGTGCAATTTTGTTGGTAATTGCTTCAATTCATATGTGGACTGTTTTGTCAGACCTACCAATAACTGCTGCAAAGGGAGCACATGAACTTGAAACTGGTCTTTGGCTCATTTTTTACCTCCTTCTCATAATAGTAGGTGCACTCCATGGTTGTATTGGACTCTATAGAATTGGAGTTAAATGGGGAGTGGTTACAAGAGCAAAAAGGACAAAGGCACTTAAATGTATATATTATTTGATTGGGGTGTATGTTGTTGTGGAGTTATTAAATTTACTTAGATTTTATTTTCTAAAAGTCTAACTTAAAAAAGTATAAGCGGGGTAAGAAAGATGCAGACCTTTTATACAGATATGTTGTGTATTGGAGGAGGTCTTGCTGGAGAAAGGGTAGCCATAGAGGCAGCTTCAGCAGGATTTGATTGTATAATTTTGAGTTTGGTTCCCCCCAGGAGATCCCATTCCTGTGCTGCCCAGGGAGGTATGCAGGCAGCCCTTGGAAATTGTGCAATGGGGGAAGGAGATTCGCCAGATGTCCATTTTGAGGATACAGTTAAAGGATCAGACTGGGGATGTGATCAGGAGGTGGCAAGGCTTTTTGTGGATACTGCCCCAATTGTTATGAGGGAACTGGCCTTTTGGGGTGTTCCCTGGAATAGGGTGGTCCCAGGTCCTGCTGTTTATTTTAAAGGTGGTCAAAAATTTGAGGTCTATGAAAAAGAAGAAAAGGCTGGTCTTATTACTGCACGCGCCTTTGGGGGCACTGCCAAGTGGAGGACCTGTTATACTTCAGATGGAACAGGTCATTCTGTTTTATACACCATGGACTGCAAGGCCCTGGAAGTTGGAGTAGAGGTTCACGATAGAGTTGAGGCCTTATCTCTAATTCACGATGGGGAGAATTGTTTGGGAGTAGTTGCAAGGTGCCTGAGGACCGGGGAGCTGCGTGTATATTTTGCAAAAACAGTTTTAATAGCAACTGGGGGATATGGGCGTATTTATAAACACACAACAAATGCAGTGATAAATCAGGGTACAGGTCTTATATTAGCCCTTGATACTGGAATCGTGCCCCTTGGGAATATGGAAGCTGTTCAGTTTCATCCAACAGGGATTGTTCCAACAGATATCCTGGTTACAGAAGGGTGCAGGGGTGATGGAGGAACACTGCTAGATAAAAATGAATATAGATTTATGCCTGATTATGAGCCTGAGAAGGCAGAGCTTGCGTCCAGGGATGTTGTGTCCAGGCGCATGACAGAGCATATTAGAAAGGGCTTTGGGGTAAAAAGCCCGTATGGGGAACATTTATGGCTTGATATTAGACATCTTGGAGAAAAGCATATTACCACAAAATTAAGGGAAGTATATGATATTTGTATGAATTTTCTTGGTATTAATCCTATTCATGAACTCATTCCTGTTAGGCCAACACAACATTACAGCATGGGTGGTGTTCGTACAAATAAAGATGGTGCTGCATATGGTCTTAAAGGTCTCTTTGCAGCAGGTGAGGCAGCTTGTTGGGATCTACACGGATTTAACAGACTAGGTGGAAATTCCCTTGCTGAGACAGTTGTTGCAGGAAAGATTGTTGGAGAAAAGATCGTTGAATTCTTAAAAGGATATGAAGTTAATATTAAAACTTCATATGCAACAGCTGAGGTCAAAAAACAAAAAGAGCGTATTGAAAAATTAAAAAATTCATCTGGTGGTGAAAATGTATATAAGTTGCGCAATGAAATGCAGGAAATCATGATGGAGAAGGTTGGTATATTTAGAAATGAAAAGGATTTACAGGAGGCAGTGGACTCTCTCAGGACACTGCTTGATAGGAGTAAAAAATTGTCCCTTGCATCCAATGGAATTGGTGCAAATCCAGAGCTTGCTGAAGCGCTTAGACTTCCTGGGATGATTAAAGTAGCCCTTTGTATTGCCTATGGCGCTTTGCAGAGAAAAGAGAGCAGGGGTGCCCATTATCGTGAAGATTATCCATATAGAAATGATAAAGAGTGGTTAAAGAGGACTCTGGCTACATGGAAACAAGGAGATGATTTGCCAACTTTGGAATATGAACCTGCTTCAAAGGTATTTCATTTGCCCCCAGGTGACAGGGGTTATGGAGAAGGGAAGGTAATCCCATCAGACGAGGACGAAAAATCAGGTGATAATAAGTAAGTAAATTAAAAAATATTTAAAGAGAGAGGAGACCATGAGTAGAACACTTCATTTTGAAATATTCCGTTACAATCCAATGGATCCTGACTCAAAGCCTCATATGCAGACATATTATCTTGAAGAAAAGGACAATATGACATTGTTTTTGGCCCTAAATGAAATAAGGGAGACACAGGATCCATCCCTTCAATTTGATTTTGTATGCAGGGCAGCAGTTTGTGGGTCCTGTGCAATGGTGATAAATGGACGGCCTGGACTTGCCTGTAAAACCAAAACCAAGGACTTGCCAGATAAGATTGTCCTGCATCCACTTCCAGTTTTTAAATTGATTGGTGACCTTTCAGTGGATACAGGTACCTGGTTTAGAGGGGTTGCCAAAAAGATAGAGGCCTGGGTGCACACAACCAAGACCTTTGATCCAAATGCATTGGAAGAAAGGATGGATAATGATCTGGCCAACGAGATATTTGAACTAGATAGATGCATTGAATGTGGGTGTTGTATTGCAGCATGTGGAACCGCCAGGATGAGGGAAGATTTTCTTGGTGCTGCTACTATTAATAAAATAGCCAGATTTTACATAGATCCCAGGGACGAGAGGACAGATGAAGAGTACTTTGAAGTGATTGGTACAGATGAAGGTGTGTTTGGGTGCATGGGACTACTTGGTTGTGAAGACGTTTGTCCAAAACAGATTCCTCTTCAAGATCAACTGGGGATTATGAGAAGGAAGATGGCTATTGCATCCTTAGGCGGGAAGGTTGGTAAGTTATTTTCTGTATTTTCCAAGAAAAAAAAGTAGTGGAGATAGTTATGAGAGTTATTAATTCTGATGATATTTATTCTAAAATGAAACAGGTTATTTTAGAGGCAGGGTGCAACTTACCTAAGGATGTAGAAGAGGCTATTGAGAAGGCTTATAAAAATGAAACTCTAGATTCAGCAAAGGAAGTTCTGTCTCAGCTCCTTGAAAACTCAAAGCTTGCCAGGGAGAGTAAACTACCTCTTTGTCAGGATACTGGTGTAGGGATATTTTTTGTAGAGATTGGAGATGAGGTCAAAATCCAGGGAGAGCACATATCAGATGTCTTAACAAGGGCAATGGTAGATGCATATAGAGAAGGATATTTTAGAAAATCCCTCTGTAACCCATTTTCTAGAAAAAATACTGGCGACAACACCCCTGCAATGATTCACTATGATTTGGTTAAAGGGGATAGTTTAAAGGTATTATTTATGGCAAAGGGTGGTGGAAGTGAGAACATGTCCAGGTGTACCATGTTGGCCCCTGCTGCTGGCTGGGAAGGGATTAAAGAATTTGTGGTAAAAAGGGTGGCTGAATCTGGTCCAAATCCATGTCCTCCAATAATAGTTGGTGTTGGTATTGGTGGAACCTTTGACTATGCCCCGATATTGGCCAAAAAGGCCTTATTTAGACCCCTTGGAGATAGGCATCCAGATGAGGACATAGCAAAGAAAGAAGAAGAATTGCTTGACGCAATAAATAATCTTGGAATTGGTCCAATGGGTCTTGGAGGAAAGACCACTGCCCTGGGAGTAAAGATCAATGTTAAGGAGTGTCATATAGCCTCTCTGCCAGTTGCAGTAAATATTCAGTGTCATTCTGCAAGGTATAAGGAGGTAATTTTTTAGATGAATACATACAAGTTAAAAACCCCTTTAACAGATGAGGATATTTTAAAGCTTAAGGCTGGAGATGTGGTTTTAATTTCTGGTATAATTTATACAGCCAGGGATGCGGCCCACAAGAGGCTGATTGAATCAATTAATAGAGGAGAAGAACTACCTTTTCCCATACAAGGGTCGGTGATTTATTATGTAGGGCCGACCCCTCCCCCTCCTGGAAGACCAATAGGTTCTGCAGGGCCAACTACAAGTTATAGGATGGATCCATATGCCCCAACTTTGTATAAACTGGGACTTAAAGCATCTATTGGAAAGGGAAAGCGTTCAGATGAGGTGAAAAAGGCCATGCAGGAATACAAGGGAGTATATCTTGGGGCAACAGGAGGTGCAGGGGCACTTTTATCCCAGAGAATAAAGGATGCCAAGGTATTGGCCTATGAAGATTTAGGTCCAGAGGCCGTGAGGGAACTAGTAGTTGAGGATTTTCCGACCTTAGTTATAAATGATGTATATGGTGGTGAACTTTACGTTAAACCAAAACTTTGATCATTAGGAGTTGTTTTCCCATGGATAGAAAGAAGAAAATAGTAGCAGCAATTTCTGCTGCTATATATATGTATCTTGAGCAAGAGGCACTTGCAGTGTCCCAGATGACGCAGGCTCAACTACCAGTTATTCAGCCACAAGTGAATCTTCCCATTACCAGCCCTTGGTCTCTTGCTGGCAGAATGAGTATTATGGAAAGACGTTTTAATTGGCAATATCGTTTGTGTAAATTTTAATTTAAGGAGTATGTTATGGTAGAAAAACATGGAGTACTTGAGGCAGGTACCCTGGAAGATAAGGTAGAAGTCAAAAATCCAGTAAAGATTCAGGATCTCACAATGAGGGACGGGCATCAGTCCCTATTTGCTACAAGGGCTTATTTAGAAGACCTTCTCCCAATTGCAGAAGAAATGGATAAAGTAGGGTTTTATTCTATGGAAGTGTGGGGTGGTGCCACATTTGATGCCTGTCATAGATTTTTGGGCGAAGATCCATGGGAGAGGTTGAGGCAGTTTAAAAAACACATCAAAAATACTCCACTCTCCATGCTTCTTAGGGGGCAAAATTTAGTAGGATACAGAAATTATGCAGATGATGTTGCAGAGGCCTTTGTTGAGAGATGTTGTGTAAATGGAATAGATATATTCAGGGTCTTTGATGCATTAAATGATTTTAGAAATTTTAAAACTGCAGTTAAGGTAATCAAAGAAAATGGAAAACACTTTCAAGGGAGTATTTGCTATTCCTTGACAGAGCAGAGAATGGGAGGACCTGTTTATAATCTACAGTATTACTTAGATAAGGCCAAAGAATTAGAGGATATGGGGGCTGATACCATATGTATAAAAGATATGGCAGGTCTTATGGCCCCTTATGATGCTTATGTTTTGATAAAGGCGTTAAAAGAGACTGTAAAAGTACCAATCCACCTCCACAGCCATTTTACTTCAGGTATGGCTGATATGACCATGCTCAAGGCCATTGAGGCAGGAGTTGATATTATTGATACATGTCTGTCTCCCTGGGCCTACAGGACATCCCATCCAGCCGTGGAACCAATTGTAGTAGCACTAAAAGGCACAAGTAGGGATACAGGTCTTGATTTAAGACAGTTAATTAAGTGTGCAAAACATTTTGAAGAGATTACGCCAAAATACAGGCACCTACTCGATGACAGGATCTCTGTAATAGATGTGAATGTGCTTCTACATCAAACACCAGGTGGTATGCTGTCAAATCTAGTAAATCAACTCAGAGAAATGGATGCAATAGATAAATTAGAAGAAGTGTTTAAAGAGCTGCCAAGGGTGAGAAAAGAACTGGGTCAGGTTCCGCTGGTCACTCCAACTTCTCAGATAGTTGGTACCCAGACTGTAAACAACGTGCTCTTTGATACGCCTGATGAAAGGTATAAGATGATTACAGCGCAGGTGAAGGACCTATGTTATGGCCTTTATGGTAAGACTCCAGCACCAATTGATCCTGAGGTCCAAAAGAAGGCCCTTAAAGGGTATCCTAGGGGTGAGACTCCATTTACTGGACGTCCTGCTGATATCCTTGAACCAGAGTTAGAAAAGGCCAAACAAGAGATCGGTGATTTGGCAAAAGATATGGATGATCTCCTCATATATGCCCTTTATCCCACTACTGGTAAAAAGTTTCTCAGGATAAAATATGGGCTTGAAGAGATGCCTGAAGAGATGAAACCCAAGACAATGGAAGATGTAAAGAGGGAACAGGAGCTTATTGAAAAGGCCAAAAAGGGACTTTTGGTGGAAAAGGTGGAGAAAGAGGCCCCAGAGAAGAGTGCAAATCTCAGAACCTTTAATGTGTTTGTTGACGATGAATACTTTAAGGTAGAGGTGGATTCTGCAGATGGTCAGCCAATGATTACCCAGATAACACCAATGCCTGGGTTTATGCCAGGTATGGCTCAATCACAACAACCTCAACCAATGCAGGTAGCTCCACAAGCTCCAGCTCCAAAACCAGCTCCATCTGCTCCTAAAAAAGAAGAGCCAAAACAGGAGAAAAAGGCCGATGCGCCAGTTTCAGGTACACCAGTAGAGGCACCAATGCCTGGAATTATAATTAGACTTGAGAAAAATGTAGGTGATCAGGTAGAAGAAGGAGATGTTCTCCTCATCCTAGAGGCAATGAAGATGGAAAATTCAATCACAGCCCCAGCCTCTGGTGTGATTAAAGAGATCAGGGTGAAAGAAGGAGAAAATGTATCAAAGGGTCAGGTATTGGTTGTGATTGGTGATTAGTGATTCGTGATTCGTGAATAGTGCGTAGGGACAAATTCCATATTTGCCCAAATGTAGGGGCAATTCATGAATTGTCCAATTGATTTGTGATTTGTGAATAGTGATTCGTGAATGGGTGGATGGGTGGACAATGCACCAATACACCAATAATCGTGATTCGTGATTCGTGAATAGTGCGTAGGGGCAAATTCCATATTTGCCCAAATGTAGGGGCAATTCAAAATAGTGAACCATAATCAGTGAACAGTGAACAGGAAGAGGAAAGAATGCTGAACCACTATACCAATACACTATTACACAAATACACAAATATACCAATATACCAATACACCAATACACAAAATATAAAGGAGTTATTTATGCATAAAAGAAAAAAGATTTCTATTATAGGTGGAGGAAATGTAGGAGCAACTGCAGCTCATTGGGCTGCCAGCAAAGAACTTGGGGATGTATGTCTATTGGACATAGTTGAAGGATTGCCCCAGGGGAAGGGGCTTGATCTGAGAGAAGCCTCTCCAATCGAAGGATTTGACTCAGACATAATTGGAACCAATGATTATCGGGATACAGCAGATTCTGATGTTGTTATAATCACTGCTGGCCTTGCAAGAAAGCCTGGAATGAGCCGTGATGACTTGCTGGCAAAAAATACAGAGATTGTAAAAGGTGTAACAGAGCAGGTTGCAAAGTACTCTCCAAATGCTATCCTCATTGTGGTATCTAATCCTTTAGATGCCATGGTCTATGTTGCCCACAAGGTAAGTGGGTTTCCTACAAATAGGGTAGTTGGAATGGCTGGTATTTTGGATTCAGCCAGGTTCAGGACATTTATTTCAATGGAACTAAATGTATCAGTGGAAGATGTTACAGCATTTGTGCTTGGAGGACATGGAGACCAAATGGTACCTCTTCCAAGGTATTCCACGGTTGCAGGCATTCCTATAACTAAGCTTTTGCCAAAGGAAAAGATAGACGCAATGGTTGAGAGAACCAGAAAAGGTGGAGGGGAGATTGTGTCTTTGCTTAAAACTGGAAGTGCATTCTTTGCTCCATCAGCTGCTGCAGTACAAATGGCTGAATCTATCTTAAAAGACAAAAAACGCATTCTTCCCTGTGCTGCTTATTGTGACAAGGAATACAATGTTGGTGGTTATTTTGTAGGTGTTCCTGTAAAACTTGGAGGAAATGGTGTAGAAGAAGTAATAGAAATAGAATTACTTCCAGAAGAGGAAGAGGCCTTTAAAAAATCCGTTGAAGCAGTGAAAAATTTAGTAGCAAAGATAAATATTTAGAAAATAATAAGGCCCATTTTATCTGGGCCTTAAAAATTTTTAGTGGGGGCTTTTATGGGGGATAAAAAGGTATATAGAGTGCTTATTGGTAAACCAGGACTAGATGGTCATGATAGGGGGGCAAAGTGTATAGCCAGGGCACTTAGGGATAGTGGTTTTGAGGTTGTTTATACGGGAATTAGACGTACTCCAGAGGAAATAGCAATGGCAGCCATTCAAGAGGACGTGGACGTGGTTGGCCTATCATCCTTGTCTGGTGCCCATATGGAACTATTTTCAGAGGTAGTAGATGCCTTAAAAAAACATGGGGCATCGGATATACCAGTTATTGGCGGAGGGATAATTCCAGAAGAGGACATTGAAGAATTAAAGAAAAGAGGGATAAAAAAGGTATTTACTCCAGGTACTCCAATGGAAGAAATAATTAAAACCTTTAGAGAATTGTGTGAAAATAAATGAACATAGAACAAATAATTAAAGGAATAAAAGAAAGATCGCCCCGTGCCATTGCCAGGGCTATTACCATGGTGGAAAATGGGGATGTTTTAGTTGAAGATTTATTGTCTTCCCTGGACAAGGAGGCAATTGATAGTACAATGGTGTTTGGTATCACTGGTCCTCCAGGGGCTGGTAAATCTACCTTAACTGGAAAGATAGTTGGATACTGCAGAAAGCTGGGCAAAAGGGTTGGGGTGATAGCAGTTGATCCCTCTTCTCCTTTGTCTGGTGGTGCAATCCACGGGGATAGAATAAGGATGATGGAACATTCCCTTGACATGGATGTGGTGATTAGGTCCATGGCCACCCGTGGTAGGTTGGGTGGGCTTTGTGCATCAGCAGGTGCAGTGTGCAGGATATTGGCATCTAGTGGATGTAATCCCATCATTATAGAGACTGTTGGTGTAGGACAGTCTGAGATAGATATAGTAAAGATTGCTGATGTAACCGCCCTTGTGTCTGCCCCAGGACTGGGTGATGATATTCAGGCCCTAAAGGCAGGACTTATGGAAGTGGCTGATGTTATGGTTGTGAATAAGGCAGACAAGCCAGAGGCACAGATGCTGGCTGTGGAATTAAATGAGATTGCCAGGGAAAAGGGAACAGAAGTAATACTTACAATTGCCTCTGAAGGGAAAGGGGTAGATAAGCTTTACCATGTAATGGAAAAAATTTACTTAGAAAATGAGAAAAAAGGAATAAAACAACAAAAGCGCATTGAATATAGAAAAAAGGAAATCACTGACTGGGTTATAGAGATGATAAGAAGTGATATAGAAAAGAAGATAGATTCAATTGATACAGACTTAGACAAGGATCCCAGGGTAGTGGCATCAAAGGTGGCATCAGAACTGAAAGATGTGCTTTTAAATTAAAAATTTTTAAGGAAAAAGGGGTGGGATATGTCAAATCATCCAAAATATAAAGAGTGGGAAGAAAAGGTTTTATCAAAGGTTTTAGCAAGGTTCCCTGAGAGAAAAAAAGAGTTTAAGACCACGGGAGGGCTTGATCTTCCACGTGTTGCCCTTCCCAAGGAAATAGATGACGAATATTTGGAAAAGCTGGGATTTCCAGGCCAGTATCCCTTTACAAGGGGTGTGCAGCCCACAATGTATCGCTCCAGGCTGTGGACCATGAGACAGTATGCTGGTTTTGCCACTGCCAAAGAGACCAATGAAAGGTATAAATATCTACTGGAACAAGGACAGACAGGACTCTCTGTGGCCTTTGATCTACCCACCCAGATTGGATATGACTCTGACCATCCAATGAGCAAAGGAGAAGTTGGAAAGGTTGGAGTGGCAATAGATTCTTTAGCTGATATGGAGATTTTATTTGATGAGATCCCTTTGGATAAGGTCTCAACTTCCATGACCATTAATTCTCCAGCATCAATACTCCTTGCCATGTACGTGGCAGTTGGAGAAAAGCAAGGGGTTCCAAGGGAAAAGCTTAGGGGGACTATTCAAAATGATATTTTAAAAGAATATGTTGCCAGGGGAACATATATCTTTCCGCCAAGGCCATCACTTAGGATTATAACAAATATATTTGAGTGGTGCACTAAGAATACGCCGCTTTTTAATACAATTTCTATTTCAGGTTATCATATCAGGGAAGCAGGTTCAACAGCTGTTCAGGAAGTGGCATTTACCCTGGCCAATGGATGTACATATGTTCAAACTGCAATTGATGCTGGGCTGGATGTAAATGTCTTTGGAAAAAGGCTTTCCTTTTTCTTTAACGCAACTACTGATATAATAGAAGAAGTTGCAAAATTCAGGGCAGCAAGGCGCATGTGGGCAAAGATCATGAAAGAGCGTTTTGGTGCAACAGATCCAAGGGCATGTATGCTCAGGTTTCATACCCAGACTGCTGGACATACCCTAACTGCCCAACAAATTGACAATAATGTTGTTAGGGTGGCCCTGCAGGCATTGGCTGCAGTACTTGGTGGTACTCAATCCTTGCACACAAATTCAAAGGACGAGGCCCTTACCCTCCCAACAGAAGATTCTGTGAGAACTGCCCTGAGAACTCAGCAGATTATTGCCTATGAGTCTGGTGTGGCAAATTCAATAGATGTTTTGGGTGGCTCTTATCTAGTTGAACAGCTAACTGATAAGATAGAAGAAGAGGCCTTTTCATTAATTCAAAAAATTGATGACATGGGAGGTGTGATATCTGCTATAGAGGCAGGATTTATCCAGAGACAGATAGAAGATTCCGCTTATGAATATCAAAGACAGATAGAGACTAAAGACAGGATTATTGTAGGAGTAAATGAATTTCAATCCAAAGATACTGTAAAAGTCCCAATTTTAAAGATAGATAAAGAAGTTGAGAAACGACAGGTAGAAAGGGTCAAAAAGGTAAGGGAACAGAGGGATAATTCTAAGGTAGAGGCATGTTTAAAGAGGTTAGAGGATGCTGCAAGGGGAGATGAGAACCTAATGGACCCAATCCTTGAAGCGGTTAAGGAATATGCCACTATTGGTGAAATTTGTGGGGTTTTGAGGGAAGTTTTTGGAGAATATAGGGATTAGTGAGATTTAATATGCATTGTAAATAATAAACAAAAGGAGTTTGTATGGCCCTGACCACAGAAGAAAAGATAAAAAAACTAAAGGAACTGGAACAAGAAGTAATGAAAATGGGGGGAGAGGCGGCCATAAAAAAACATAAGGAAAAAGGTAAACTTACAGCAAGGGAAAGACTGGATCTTTTATTTGATAACGGGACATTCCAAGAAGTTGATATGTTTGTAAAGCACAGGTGCACAAATTTTGGCATGGAAAAGGTGAATATACCTGCAGATGGGGTGGTTACTGGTTTTGGCCTTGTCAATGGGAGGCCAGTTTGTGCCTTTTCTCAAGATTTTACAGCCAGGGCTGGGAGTCTGGGAGAGATGCATGCAAAAAAGATCTGTAAGGTTATGGACCTGGCCTTGAAGGTAGGTGTTCCAGTGATTGGATTTAATGACTCTGGTGGTGCAAGGATTCAAGAGGGAGTTGATGCCTTATCTGGATATGGACAGATATTTTTCAGGAACGCAAATGCCTCAGGTGTTATTCCTCAAATTTCTGCTATAATGGGTACAACTGCTGGCGGTGCTGTTTATTCCCCTGCAATGACAGATTTTATCTTTATGGTGAAAAAGACCAGTTTCATGTTTATAACTGGTCCCCAAGTTATCAAGTCTGTAACAGGTGAGGAGGTGAGTTTTGAAGATTTGGGTGGTGCAATGGTCCATAATGAGAAAAGTGGAGTTGCCCATTTTGCCTGCGAATCAGACGAAGACGCTATATTGAAAATAAAAAAATTGCTCTCATACTTGCCACTTAATAATATGGAAGATCCTCCATATGAGCCTCCAACAGATGCACCAAATAGGGAAGCACCTGAGTTAGATAAGATTATTCCAGATAACCCAAATCAGCCCTATGATATGAAGGAAGTTATAAGGGCAATTGTTGATAATGGAGAATTTTTTGAACCACATGAATACTATGCACAAAATATAGTGGTTTGTTTTGCCAGGTTAAATGGTCATCCCATAGGAATCATTGCAAATCAACCCAAGGTATTTGCGGGCTGTTTAGATATCAATGCCTCTGATAAGGCAACAAGATTTATCAGATTTTGTGATGCCTTTAATATTCCTCTGCTAACAATAGCAGATGTTCCAGGTTACCTTCCTGGTACAGATCAAGAATGGGGTGGGATAATCAGACATGGTGCAAAACTTCTATGGTGTTATTCAGAAGCAACCGTGCCCAAGATGTTGCTTATTACAAGAAAGTCCTATGGTGGTGCGTACCTTGCTATGTGTTCTCGGGACCTAGGGGCGGATGTAGTATATGCATGGCCTACAGCTGAGATAGCAGTAATGGGTGCTTCAGGTGCTGCGAATATAATATACAGAAAAGAGATAAAGGCTGCAGAGAATCCTGAAGAAAAGAGAAAGGAAAAGATTGCTGAATATGAGGAATTATTTGCTAATCCCTACAGGGCCGCTGAGAGGGGTTATATTGATGCAGTGATTCAGCCAAGAGTTACAAGGCCAAAACTTGTTGCTGCACTGGAATTACTTAAGACCAAGAGAGATGTCAGGGCACCGAAAAAACATGGTAATATACCAATGTAAAATAAGAGGAGTAAAAATTGGTGTGGTGGTTAGTGGTGTAGTGGTTAGTGGTATAGTGGTGTATTGGTTATTGGTATATTGGTATAGTAGTTATTGGTATATTGGTGTAGTGGTGTAGTGGTTAGTGGTTATTGGTGTAGTGGTTCATTCCTTTTCCTATTCACTAATCACGAATCACTAATCACGAATCATTGCTCACCGTTCACTAATAAATGAGAGGAGTAAGATATGTTACAAAAAATAGACCATATTGGAATAGCAGTAAAATCTTTAGATGAAGCAGTAAAATTTTATGAAAATGCATTAGGGCTAAAGTGTGAGAAAATTGAGGAAGTTCCTACACAAAAGGTCAAGACAGCTTTTTTTGATATTGGAGGGGTTCATTTAGAGCTTCTTGAACCCACTGCTGAAGATAGTCCCATTGCCAAATTTTTGCAGAGAAATGGAGAAGGCGTCCACCACATTGCATATTATAGTGATGATATTACAGCACAATTAGCAAAGGCAAAGGATGCAGGATGTAAGCTCATAAATGAAGAACCTGTTCCAGGTGCTGGAGGCAAAAAGGTGGCATTTTTGCATCCTAAATCCACCCATGGAGTACTCACTGAATTTTGTTCTAAAGAATAGAAAGTTGTATGAGGTAAAGGATAGGTGCGTAAAAAGGCTAGTTAAGTGAATGGGAAATCTAAAATGGAAAAGTAAAATTTAAAAGGTGGATATCCATGAAAATACATGAGTATCAGGCAAAAGAGATATTTAAAAAATACAGCATACCTGTTCCAAAAGGAAAGGTGGCCTTTACAAAACAAGAGGTAATAGATGCTGCAAAGGAGCTTGGTGCCTTTCCAGTGGTTATAAAGGCACAGGTGCATGCTGGAGGCAGGGGAAAGGCAGGCGGTGTAAAACTGGCCAATTCTCTCGATGAAGTTTCTCAATTAGCAGATTCTATGCTCAATATGGTTTTAGTTACCCACCAAACTGGTCCACAAGGTAAGGTGGTGAGAAAAGTATTGGTGGAAGAGGGATTAAACATTGAGAAAGAATACTATATGGCAGTTGTAATGGATCGTTCTTCAGAAAAGATAGTGATAATGGCAAGCGAAGCTGGTGGTATGGACATAGAAGAGGTGGCAGAAAAAAGTCCTGAAAAGATAATAAAGGTCTTTATTGATCCATTAATAGGCATAAGTGGCCACAATTTGAGGAACATAGCCTTTGGGTTAAATATTGAGAAAGAGTTACAAAAGCCCCTTATGGCCATAGTAAAATCCCTTTACTCAATATTTGTAGACCTTGATTGTTCCCTTGTTGAAATAAATCCTCTTATTTTAACTAAAGAGGGTAAGTGGATAGCTTTAGATGCAAAAATAAACTTTGACGACAATGGTCTTTTTAGGCATAAAGAAATAATGGAGCTAAGAGATATACAAGAAGAGGATCCATTAGAGGTTGAGGCGTCAAAATATGGTTTAAATTACATTAAATTAGATGGAAATGTTGGAAATATTGTAAATGGAGCTGGCCTTGCCATGGCTACCATGGACTTGATTAAAAGGGCTGGGGCTGAACCAGCCAATTTTTTAGATGTTGGTGGTGGTGCCAGCGCTGAGATGGTAGAAAATGGATTTAAAATTTTACTCAGTGACAAGAATGTAAAGGCAATATTAATTAATATATTTGGCGGAATTTTGAGGTGCGATGTGCTTGCAGAAGGTGTGGTTGCAGCAGCAAAAAAGGTTGGAGTGCATGTGCCTGTAGTGGTGAGAATGGAAGGTACTAATGCTGAGAAAGGACGGGAAATTTTGCTTAATTCAGGATTGAATTTAAAGACTGCTAAGGACTTAAAAGAGGCTGCAAAGATGATTGCAGAGTTAGTATAAGGAGTTAGGTTATGAGTATATTTGTTAACAAAAATACCAGGGTAGTTGTGCAGGGTATAACAGGAAAAGAAGGCAGTTTTCATGCAAGACAGTGTATTAGCTATGGAACTAAGGTGGTGGCAGGGGTGACTCCTGGAAAAGGCGGAATGAAGATGGACGATGTTCCTGTTTTTAATACTGTTATGGAAGCAAAAGAGAAAACAGGGGCAAATTGTTCTTTAATATTTGTGCCACCAGCCTTTGCAGCAGATGCCATTTTAGAGGCAATAGATGCAGGAATTGAAGTGATTGTGGCAATAACTGAGGGGATTCCTGCACTGGATATGCTCAAGGTAAAAAATTATTTAAGGGGTAAAAACAGCAGGTTAATTGGGCCAAATTGTCCTGGGATAATTACCCCTGGTGAGTGCAAAATAGGTATTATGCCTGGGCATATCCATAGGCCAGGTGGGCCAATTGGAGTGGTTTCTAGATCTGGCACTTTGACATATGAAGTGGTGTATCAGCTCACACAAATGGGTATTGGACAGACCACCTGTCTTGGTATTGGAGGAGACCCAATAATAGGCACAAATTTTAAAGATGCACTGGCGGCCTTTGAGCAAGATGAAGATACCAAAGGGGTAGTTATGGTGGGAGAGATTGGAGGAGATGCAGAAGAGAGGGCTGCTGAATTTATTAAAAACAATATGACCAAGCCAGTAGTGGGATTTATAGCTGGGCTTACAGCACCTCCTGGCAGGAGAATGGGACATGCAGGGGCCATTATTAGCGGGAAAAAGGGAACTGCCAAGGCAAAGATCGCAGCTTTAAAGGAGGCTGGTATTGCTGTTTGTGAAGACCTGGGATCATTTGGTGAATTTGCCAAGGAGGTGTTTGGTCTATAAAATTTGGTGTTTGGTTTTTTTTAATTTTTTATAACCCTTAACTTAATGAAAGGAGGGGAAGATGGGTAAGCTTTTTTTAAGAGATTACAAGAAAATGTGGGAATACGCAAAGAATGATCCTGAAGGATTCTGGGATGAGGCAGCCGTGTGGTCTATGAACAACATTCACTGGTTTAAACCATGGGAAAAGACCTTTGTTTGGGAATATCCTACATTCAGGTGGTTTGTTGGTGGAACAACAAATATCTGTTATAATTGTTTAGATTATAAGATTCTCAAAGGGTATGGAGACAAGCCAGCATTTATTGAAGTTAGTGGAGAGAGAGGAGAAGACAGGGTCCTCACCTATAAGGAACTCCTTGAGTTAGTGGAAAAATATGCTGCTGCTTTGAGAGGTGTGGGTGTAGAAAAGGGCGATAGGGTAATGCTCTATATGCCCATGTCTGCCGATGCTGCAGCTGCAATGCTGGCGTGTGCTAGGATTGGTGCCATCCATGTAGCAGTATTTGCAGGTTTTTCTTCAAAGGCTATAGCAGACAGGATAGATCTCACAAAACCAAAGGTTGCCCTTGTTCAGGATATTGGATCCAGGGCAGGAAAGATGGTTGCTCTAAAAGATATGTTTGATAAAGGCGTTCAGATGGCTGATTATAAGATAGGGACAGTTGCTGTATTCTCAAGACCAGGGTACAAGGTTGGTGAATATTCCGTTAACATGGAAAAGGGCAGAGATATTACTTGGGAAGAGTTTTTAAATGGAGGAGAAGGACAGGATGGAGGATACGTAGAACTTGAGGCCAATGAACCACTGTTCATACTTCCAACATCAGGTACAACAAAAAAACCAAAACCAACTGTACAAAGGCATGGCGGATATCAGATCTATATTTATTGTATGGGACAATGGATTTATGGAAGAAAACCAGAGGATGTATGGTTCTGTACTTCTGATATAGGATGGATTGTTGGACACAGCTATAATGTCTATGAACCACTTTTAGCTGGTTGCACTTCTATACTTTACGAAGGAACGCCCAATTATCCTGAAAAGGATATGTGGTGGGCTATTATTGAAAAATACAAAGCAACTGGGTGGTGGATATCACCAACAGGTGCTAGGGCCCTTTTGATGCTTGGAATTGAACAGGCTGAAAAGCACGACCTCTCCTCTCTTGAGAGGGTGTTTAGTGCTGGTGAGGTCTTAAATCCACCAGTGTGGGAATGGCTCCAGAAGAAGGTCTTTAAGGATAGAATCCCTGTAATGGATCACATGTGGCAGACAGAATCTTCAGGTCCACTTTTTGCCAATCCTTATGGACTTCAACTATTTCCAATAAAACCAGGATCTGCAACATATCCTGTTCCTGGCATTGTCCCAGAGGTGGTAGATGAACTCACAGGTAGAACTTTACTGCCAGGTGAGAAAGGTACAATGATAATTAAAAGACCATGGCCTGGGTTGACAGCCACATTGTGGGAAAATCCAGAGCAGTATAAACAGGAATATTGGGAAAATACTTTGGCCACAACTGGTTCTTACTATTGTGGTGATGCTGCGACAATAGATGAAGACGGATATGTGTGGTTCTCTGGACGTGCAGATGAGGTTATCAAGATTTCAGACCACAGAATAGGGACAATCGAGGTTGAAAGCGCCCTTGTAAATCATCCAGCTGTTGGAGAGGCTGCAGTTGTTGGTGTCCCTGATGAGCTCAGGGGACAAGTGTGTCTCGGGCTGGTTGTGCTTAAATCTGGTTATGAGCCTTCTGATGAGTTGGAGAAAGAACTTATAACATACGTAAGAAATGCCCTAGGTCCAATAGTGGTATTTAAAGGTATTGAATTTGTTGATATACTTCCAAAGACTAGAAGTGGTAAGATCATGAGGAGGGTACTTAAAAAAGTATGGAGTAATGAAGATATTGGTGATATTTCTACAATAGAAGAAGAGGCATCTGTTGAAGAAGTAAAAGAAGCACTTGCTAAATTAGGTAAATAGAGAGAGAGGGCCAGTTTATAGCTGGCCCTTGCTTAAAAAACACAATTTTAATGTGCATTGACATTGTCAATTTATGTTAAAATTGTGTTGACAAAAAATGGATATTTAATGTAATATATATCCAACTATAAAATTTATAATGGAGAATCATAATGAAAAAATTTGTTCAAAAGTTAGAATTAAATAGACAAGATGTCTATAAGGATGCAAAAATTGCTGATTATGGTAAGAGGGAAGTAGATTTTAAAGGAATGGGAAAGCTCAAGAAAAAATTGCAATATAAAGCAAGGGAAGTTGTATGTGTTGAAGCGTGTAGAACTCCATTTGGGAGATTTGGTGGAAAATTAAAACAATATGATGCTCCCCAGCTAGGTGCATTGGCCATAAAGGAAGTTTTAAGAAGAGTATCAGACAAGATAAATGCAGAGGACATAGATTATGTAATTATGGGGCAGGTAGTGCCTGCTGGATGTGGTCAGGTCCCTGCTAGACAGGCAGCGATTTTGGCAGGTCTTCCTGAGTATGTTCCTTCTATTTCCATAAATAAAGTGTGTTCTTCTGGGATAAAGGCCATTGATTTAGGTGTTCAGCTCATTCAAACAGGACGTGCAGAGATAGTGATTGCAGGTGGGATGGAATCTATGTCTAATTGTCCTTTTGCACTTAAGACTATGAGGTGGGGACATAGAATGGGCCTTCCAAACGCAGATGTTCTAGATCTTATGGTCTATGATGGTTTGTGGGATCCTTTTTATAACCGTCACATGGCCATCCACGGTTCTGAAACCAGTGATGAATTTGGTTTTACAAGGCAGGATAATGACCAGTGGGCATATCGTTCTCAAATGACTGCAAAGCAGGCAATGGAAGAGGGTAGATTAGATGATGAGCTATTTGGAGTGGAAGTGAAGGTTGGGAAAAATATTGAAGTATTTGATACAGATGAACAGCCAAGGCCTAATACTACCCTGGAAATTTTGGCCAAATTGCCACCTGTATTTAATCACATCTCAACAGTAACAGGTGAGCCTGGTTCAATTACTGCTGGGAATGCACCTGGTATAAATGATGGAGCAGGTGTTTGTCTTTTGATGAGCAGGGAGATGGCTGAAGAACTAGGGCTTAAAATACTTTTTCGTGTGATGGATTATGCAGAAGTATCACAGCCAACCAAAGATATTGCCCTGGTTCCTGGTCTGTCTATTAAGAAGGTTTTGGACCAAAATGACCTGAATATAAAGGATATTGATTTAATAGAGATAAATGAGGCCTTTGCAGCAGTGACCCTTATTAGTGGTAGAAGGGTCTTGGGTCTGTCAAAAGAAGAAATGGACAAAAAAGTGAATGTAAATGGTGGTGCTATTGCATATGGTCATCCCATTGGGGCTACAGGGGCGAGGATTGTAATGACCCTTGCATATGAGCTTAAGAGAAGAGGAGGAGGAGTTGGGGTTTGTGGCATTTGCTCAGGCCTTGCCCAGGGAGATGCAATGTTAATTAAGGTAGATGGTTAATTAAAATTAAATTAAATGGAGGTAATTTTATGGATATAAAAAAGATAATGGTAGTTGGTGCAGGTCAAATGGGCAATGGGATAGCTCAGGTATCAGCCCAGGCTGGATATGAAGTGGTTTTAAATGACATAACAATGGAGTTGGCTGAAAAGGGATTAAATAATATTAAGAAGATCTTGAGTAAAAATGTGTCCAAGGGAAAGATTAGCGAGGATGAGAAAGACAAGATTTTATCAAGGATTACCTTATCAGATAAACTTGATCCTGCCAAAGAATGTGATCTTGTTATTGAGGCGGTTATTGAAAAGATGGATATTAAGGCAAAGGTGTTTTCAGAACTAGACAGACTGGCCCCAGAGCATGCAATTTTAGCAACAAACACATCTTCTCTGCCAATTACCCAGATCGCTGCGTGTACAAATAGGCCAGAGAAGGTAATTGGTATGCATTTTATGAATCCTGTGCCAGTTATGAAATTGGTGGAGATAATAAATGGTTTAGAAACTGCTCCAGAGGTGACTGAGACCATTAAGCAGGTGTCTGAGAAGATGGGTAAGGTCCCTGTTGAGTGTAAGGATGTTCCTGGTTTTGTTTCAAATAGGGTACTTATGGTTATGATAAATGAGGCCATATGGGAACTCTATGAAGGAGTGGCAACAAAAGAGGGTATAGATAACATTATGAAACTTGGAATGAATCATCCAATGGGACCTCTGGCCCTGGCAGACTTAATTGGTCTTGATACAGTACTTGCAATATTAAACGTGCTGGTTGAAGGGTATGGTGATCCCAAATATAGGCCATGTCCATTACTGAAGTCCTATGTTGCTGCTGGTAGATTGGGGAGAAAGACAGGGAAAGGATTTTATGAATACAAGTAAATATTTTTATGGTTGGTAAAAAAATTTTTTAGGAGTGGTTTTTATGTTAAAATATTTTGCAGAAGAACTTTTAAATAAGTGTTCTTCTCTAAGAAAAAAGTGGGAAGATGAAGTTAAGAAATTAATTGCAAAAAGGCCAGAGAGGAAAGAAAGGTTTTCCACGGTATCAGACCATGAAATAAAGAGACTTTATACTCCTGAAGATATAAAGGATTTAGACTTTGAAAAGGATATTGGTTTTCCTGGTCAATATCCCTATACAAGGGGAATCCACCATACTGGATATAGGGGGAGGATCTGGACATACAGGATGTTTTCGGGCCTTGGCACTGCCAAGGATACCAATGAGAGGTGGCATTTACTTTTAAAGGAAGGACAAACTGGCCTTAGCACAGCCTTTGATTTCCCAACTCTCATGGGATATGACTCAGATAGTCCAAGATCAGCTGGTGAAGTTGGAAAGTGTGGTGTTGCAATAGACACATTGGAAGATTTTCTTGTCCTGGTTGATGGGATTCCCCTTGGAGAAGTGACCACTTCCATGACCATAAATCCTCCTGCTACAGTAATGTGGTCCATGTATATTGCGTGTGCCAAAAAGCAGGGCGTTCCTTTAGATAAAATAGGTGGAACAATACAAAATGACATGTTAAAAGAGTTTATTGCCCAGAAGACCTTTATGCTTCCACCTGAGCCATCCATGAAATTAATCAGCGATACCATTGAATTTGGGACAAAATATGTGCCCAAGTGGAATACAATATCCATATCTGGTTATCACATAAGGGAAGCAGGCTCTACAGCAGTACAAGAGCTGGCTTTTACTTTGAGGGATGGCATGGAATACGTTGAGCATGCCATGAAGACCAAGAAGTTAGATCCAGATGAATTTGCACCACGGCTTTCTTTCTTCTTTAACTCCCATATAGATTTCTTTGAAGAGATCTGTAAGATGAGGGCTGCAAGAAAGATATGGGCCCATGTGATGAGATACAGATATAAGGCCAAGAATCCACGGTCCTGGTGGATGAGGTTCCATACACAGACAGCGGGATGTTCTTTGACTGCTCAACAACCATATAACAATGTAGTTAGGACTGCAGTAGAAGCGTTGGCAGCAGTACTTGGTGGAACTCAATCCCTGCATACAAATTCTTTAGATGAAGTGTATTGTTTGCCAACAGAACATGCAGTGCAAATAGCGCTCAGGACTCAGCAGATAATTGCAGAAGAAACAGGTGTTGCCAATACAATAGATCCATTGGCAGGATCATACTTTGTTGAAAAATTGACCAAAGAGATGGAAGAGGCGGCATGGGAATATATTGAAAAGATAGATAATATGGGTGGTATGCTGGCTGCAATTGAGCAGGGATACCCCCAGATGGAGATAGCAAATGCGGCATATAAGTTCCAGCAACAGGTGGAAAATGGGGAAAAGGTAGTTGTTGGAGTAAATAAGTATGTTACAGAGGAGCTGCAGGAGATACCTATTTTAGAGATAGATGAAAGGGTTGAGAAGGAACAGCTAAAAAGGCTTGAGGAGGTCAAGAGGAGAAGGGATGATAAGGCTGTAAAAAAGGCCTTGGATAATCTTAGAAATGCCTGTAAAAAAGATGAGAATGTAATGCCATATTGTATTGAAGCTGTTGAGGCATTGGCTACAGAACAGGAAATATGTGATGTATATAGGGAAGTATATGGAGTATATAGGGATCCTGGATTTTTTTAACACAAAAAGCACAATTCTCAAATAAGTAGTTGCACATAAAATGTATAAATTTCAAGGAGAGTAGGTAGAATGGCAAATAGAAAATTGCGTATAATGGTAGCTAAGCCAGGTTTAGATGGGCATGATAGGGGGGCTAGGATCCTGGCTAGATTTTTTAGGGATTCAGGTTATGAGGTGATTTACACGGGATGTCACCAGACACCTGAGCAGATTGTTGAGGCAGCGCTGCAGGAAGATGTGGACTTGATCGGCCTTAGCTGTCTCTCTGGTGCCCATAAGGAACTTTTCCCAAAAGTGGTTAAGTTGCTTAAAGAAAAAGGGGCAGACGATATAGTTGTTATAGGTGGAGGTATTATACCTGAACAGGATTTTCAATATCTCTATGATCATGGAATTAAGGCCGTGTTTACTCCAGGGACTCCACTTGAAGAGATAAAGAAGTGGATAGATGAGAATGTAAAGGTTAGAGAAGAGCTTGTGTAAGAATATTTAAGGTGGATTATATGGATCAGCAAAAATTAGAAAAAATCTTAAATCGCATACGGGAGGGGGATGTTAGGGTTGTTTCTCGTCTTATTAGAAATTTAGAAGACAGGATACCAGAGGCCAAGGAGGTTATTAAGTATATTTATCCGCATACTGGACAGGCACGTGTAGTTGGCATAACAGGCGCACCAGGTGCGGGAAAATCAACAATTACAGATTTTTTGATAAGTTCATATAGAAAACAGGGAAAGACTGTTGGTGTTTTAGCAGTTGATCCCACTTCTCCTTTTACTGGTGGAGCGCTTTTAGGCGATAGGGTGAGGATGCAAGATCATGCTGGTGATAGTGGTGTATTTATAAGGAGCCTGGCTACCAGAGGTGCATTAGGAGGACTTTCTGCTGCTGTTGAAGATGCCATACATGTGCTAGATGTCATGGGAAAAGATGTGATAATTATTGAAACAGTTGGAACTGGACAGTCGGAAGTTGATATCATGAATAACGCACATACAATAGTAGTTGTCTTGACTCCTGGCATGGGAGATGATGTTCAGACTATTAAGGCTGGTATTATGGAAATAGCGGATATATTTGTTATCAATAAGGGTGATCAGCCTAATGCCGCAAAATTATTCATGGACCTTATGCGAGCCTTGGATATGATGCAGGAATGTCCAGGGGGATGGAAACCTCCTATTGTTAAATTAGGGACCACGGCAAATCCAATAAAATATGCAGAAGAAATAGATGAATTGAGAAAAAAGATAGATGAACATCTAAAGTTTTTAGAGGATAAAAAGATCATTGAACAAAGAGAAAAAAGAAAAGCCAGGGTGCAACTTATAAATGCAATTGAATCTCAGGTCCTTGTGCCAATAATAGATTCTTTGGAAAAGGATGGGACACTGCAAAATATGGTAGAAAAGATAGCAAATAAACAGGTGAGTGCACATGAATTTGCTGAGGAAATAAAAAATATGTTTTGTAAGAAGGAACAGTAAAAAAATGTTGCGTTTTAATCTAAACAATGTTTATATATACATAATAAAATCGCAAAATTGTAATATAATAGAAGTAATATTAAAGGTTTAAAATTAAAAACAAAAGGAGAGGGATGTATGGGAATGCAAGACTATTTCAAGAAGGTTATGGAAATTAACCAAATGGCTGACTTAGAAGCCAGAGACAAGGCAGCCAAAGCATTTTTTGATGACTTAAACAAGGCTGAGCTCCCAGAATATTTTAACTGGGCAGAGGAAATCTTTGAGGGATTGCATGTAAAGGAGAGGGGAGAGCAGGATGCACTTATATGGGTGAATTTGGAGAATGGAGAGGATAAAAAATTTACCTATGTTGAATTTGCCACAAATGGTAATAAGGTACTCAATTTTCTCAGGAAAAACGGTGTTAATCAAGGTGACAATATGTATATGATGATACCCATTGTTCCTGAGACCTGGTTTGCATCCTTTGCTTGTCTAAAAGGTGGGTTGATAATTGTTCCCACCGCAACTACAATGACCGCTAGAGAGCTTGAGTTCAGATTTGAGACCTATCCACCTGATGTAATTGTAGCAGATGAGGCCTCAGCTGCAGTAATGGATGAGACCTTAAAGGCAACGGGAAAGGAACCAAAGGTAAAGCTTGTCTTAGGTCAAAGGGACGGATGGACATCTTATAAGGAGGTGGAGAAGGAATCTGGTGAAGCTGAAGGAGCAAAGATAAAGAAAGACGACATATTATTTTGTTTCTTTACATCAGGCACCACTGGTTTACCAAAGAGGGTTGGACATTCAGCTACCTCATATCCAGTTGGGCATTTATCTACCGCTGTTATGACTGGTACTGCACCTGGAGACATTCATAATAACCTGTCTGCTCCTGGATGGGCAAAATGGGCATGGAGTAGCTTTTTTGCTCCTTTAAATGTAGGTGCCACTGCAACAGGATTTTTCTTTAAGGCATTGGATGGAAACAAATACCTTGAGGCCATTTCAAAATATAAGGTCAATGTCTTCTGTGCCCCTCCCACGGCCTGGCGGATGTTTATTAATCTGGACTTGGATAAATTTGATTTTTCAGCGCTCAGATATTCAGTGAGTGCAGGTGAGCCTTTGAATCCAGAAGTGATCAATCAATGGAAAAAGGCCACAAATACCGAGATCAGGGATTTTTATGGGCAGACTGAATCCACAGCAATGATTGGAAATGCACCATGGATGGAAGGTAAGATGAGGGCAGGTTCCTTTGGCAGACCCTCTTATATGTACGATATGGTCATTGTAGATGATGAGGGTAATGAAGTTACAAAGCCAAATGAGCCAGGCCATATTTGTGTGAGACTTAAAAATTGGAGGGCAATTGGCCTGTTTACTGAGTATATTGGCAATCCAGAGAAGATGAAAGAGGTGTTTGTAGGTGATTATTATTACACTGGTGATAGGGCATATATTGATGAGGACAACTACTGGTGGTTTGTTGGAAGGGCAGATGATGTTATTAAGTCATCTGACTATCGTGTTGGACCATTTGAAGTTGAAAGTGCCCTTGTTGAACACGCAGCAGTTGCAGAGGCAGCAGTTGTAGGTTCTCCAGATCCCCACAGATATCAGTTGGTAAAGGCCTTTGTGATCTTAAATAAAGGTTACACACCTTCAAAAGAGCTTGCCTTAGAACTCTTTAAACACACTATTGATGTGCTTGCTAAGTTTAAGATACCCAGAATAATTCAGTTTGTTGATGAACTCCCAAAGACCATAAGTGGCAAGATTAGAAGGATTGAGCTCAGAGAACAGGAGATCAAGAAAAAAGAGCAAGGTATTGAAAGGGGTGAAAATGAATACTTTTATTGGGACTTTCCAGAACTAAGTTCTAGAAATAAAAAATAAATTTAGTAATTAATGGGGGCTAAAACGCCCCCATTTTATTAGGGGTTAAGGTGTTGTGTCTTTAAACCTGACTTTGACATTGATTTTGTATACTCTTATATAACTTTACCGAGTTGTTTTTATTTTTCCATTTTTGGAGATATTCATTAGAGCTATTGTTGTCCAGCCTAGAGGGAACATATGTGGATGATAAAGAGACTGCGTAAATTCTTTTTACGGCATTTGGTATTGAAAGAAGGGAAGTAGATGATTAAGAGGGATTCTAGCTCCCTTTGGAAAGCAGTATGATTTTTTTCACCCATTTCTTCCTTGAAAATGCACCATCTCCCAGCCCCAATAGGCTATAAGCATCTTGACAAACTCTCTATCCAGAAGGTGTTTTGCCTCTTTTGGATTGTATTTTTAGGGAGTCCCTTCCCTCTTTCACCCCTTACTCAATTTCTAATTCTAACTTCAAAACATATCCAACTTTTTTGGGAGCAATATAGGATATTGGTTATTGGTGTAGTGGTGTATTGGTGTATTGGTTATTGGTGTATTGGTGTATTGGTTATTGGTGTATTGGTGTATTGGTGTAGCGGACAGATTTTAGGGAACATTTGATTTTTGTAACGTAGGGGCAATCCATGAATTGCCCGTACCATTGGGCAAATATGGAATTTTCCCCAACATGGTGGGATATGGTCGGAAATGGAATTCGCCTCCACATCCCAATCCCAAATCCCTGTTCACGGAAAGTGGTGTATTGGTACAGGCAAATAAGGCTCTTTTTTACTTAAAATGTTGCAAAATATTTAAGCAAAGATTATTTTAAATACTATAGTTTTGAGTAAATTAATGTTAAAACCAGCTAAAAATTTTTTATTGAACTAAAAGGAGTCCCTAAATTATTAG
>Ga0256842_1000796_pt1 | contig 27345 bp, 25 predicted proteins | sample 4559240metaG_FD_185973 | JGI IMG/M metagenome (GOLD analysis project Ga0256842, IMG submission 185973) | Hydrothermal vent microbial communities from Guaymas Basin, Mexico - 4559-240 | ecosystem: Environmental > Aquatic > Marine > Hydrothermal vents | place: Mexico: Guaymas Basin | collected... | reverse complement strand
CCAAAGTCCTCCTCATAACAAGTTGTGAGTAATAAAAAAGCAAAAAAAATGAGAAACATTGAAATATCAATGACAACTCATTTTTTAGTGTGAATTATGTTCCAAAGTCAGGTTATACCATATTTTTTACAAAAATAAATACTAAATAACTAATAAAGACTATGGGTGCAAATGGAAATCTAATACTTCCACTTACATTATATTCAAGTAATTTCATATTGATAACGCAACTTTTAAAATACACAAATAACTTTTTAAAATCATTAAATTTTCTATTTTTAATAAGTAAAAATAGTGAATAAATTGCACCAATAAATACAGATATAATAATTATTATGAAAACATGTTGGTATCCTAAAACAGAACCAATAGCCATAAATAGTTTTATATCACCTGCTGGCAAAAAATTCATTAAGAAAAAAATATATAAAGCTACAAAAGGCAATATTATTCCTTTTATAGAAAATATGAATCCATCAATATTATTTAAATATACATTATAACTTAATCCAAAAATGATAGTAATTAAAATTAATTTATTACTAATTTTTGAATGTTTTACATCATTAATTGCTGCAGCTAAAATAAATAGAAATACAAATATTAGTTTAATATACATAATAAACCTTTCTAATGCGTTCCATAACTATTATAATCGTCACTTCGTTTTCCATTTGGATTAAAAAATATTATATCTCCATATTCAAAATCAAAATTCTTTATACTCCCGTCAACATCACATTCTTTAATTTTATTAAAACCTTCAATTTCAAACATATTTGAAAGGGGTGCATTATATTTCAAATTATTTCCTAAACTATTTATATCTTTTTCTGTTTCAATCTGAAAATTAACTAAAATATATCCATCTTTTTTAAATATATCCTCAGTAAAATCTATTCCATTATTATCTTTTGCATATTCATTTAAATCTATATCTTTATCAATTACATATGTGTTATTTGGCAATTTATATTCACCATACCATTTTTGTTTTGCTTTCTCTACTCTAGTTTTATTAATTGTATTTGGTAATTCTTTTTCATATTCATTAAAAACCCTTAAATATTTTGTTAAATTAATTTTGTCAGCATATCCTATATCCACTTTTTTAGTTTTCAATTCATATTCTGTAATATTATATATTTCACTAGTTTTTTCATACTCTTTTTCTTTTATATCTCTATAAGGATTTCCAACTTCTATTTCATATTTAAATTTATCTTTCATTTCTTCGTCTATATTTTTTAAATCTATTAAATAGCTAATATTATCTTCATCAGTAACTAACGACCATAAACTAATATTATTATCTTCTACTCCATCTTTATCAATATAACTAAATGTTGGAGTTATAATAATTTTATCTTCATCATTAAAAAAGTTTCCAATTGTTTCAATTTGAAATCTAATTTCATATCCAGTTTTTATACTCCCTGCATTTTCATAAATTGGATGACTTCCAGGTATTATTGGCATAAAAAATTTCTGATTTGTTTTTATTTCATTTCCATTTTCATCATTTCCACCTACAGGATAGTAATGATCTTCTAGATGTTCATAACTACCTTTTTCTTTTCTAAATACTTCCTCCCAAATTGGATAATCTGCAATATCTGTTATTTTTAAACCATACATTCTTCCAATAACTTCGACTTCTTTTTCATCTTTAATAATATATTCATTTTTATTAATATTTGCATTTCTTAATACTATTTCATCATTCTCTTCTTCATTTATTGCAGTTGTTCTTATTTCTATAGTATATAATCCTTCATTTACCCATATCGGTACATATATCTCCGTATCTTTTTTTAACACTTCAATCCATGTATTCTTTTCTACAAATTTATCTATATCATCTATTTTTGTATCAAAATAAACATCAAACGGAAATTTTATTTCTTTCTTTTTTATATATTTATCATAATCTCTATTCCCATAACCTAAAATATTTCTATGTTCTCCTATAGTACTATATCTTAAAATAGTATCCATTCCTAAAATTATTGAATTATCTTCAAGCTCTGCATTTATATTTTGATTGAATTCATCACCTATTGTTGAAAGTAATATTTCTGCATAAATAGGTGTATGCACTGTTACATCATTAATATCTATTTCTTTTTCTATATTTATCCCTTGTTTAGGATTTAATGATTCTAATCTTTTATATTTAATTTTTCCTATTGAAGAATAATCACCATTTCTAATAGTAGGATCAATTAATAAATTGTTTTTATATAGTACATTTTCATTTATTATTTCTGCTTCTGGCACTAATACTGGAGAAGGACAATTTGAAATAAATTCATTATCATTCATAATAATATTTCCATTAAATATTAATTTATCATTTTTAACTTTATAATTACTTACCGCTTCTTCTGCATAAGTTTTCCAATTAACAGATGAAGGCACTTCTCCTTTATCAACTTCTTTAGTTCCTAATATAATAGTAGAATCATATTGTGGTATGCTTACAATATTTTCATTATTTTTCACATCAATTACTGGAAAACTATAATTTGATGGTTGAATTTCAATTGTACCATCATTTAATATTTCATTTTCAACTAATGCTGATTCAATACCATAACATTCAAAATTATCTATTTCATAATAACTATAATCTCTTGAAATATTATATGTTTTTGTTATTGTTGTTTCATTTGTTTTTTCTTCATCATTCTCAATCCATTTTTCAATATACTTTCTTTTTACTTTAATTTCATAATTTGAGCTTCCTTTTATATTTGAAAATTTATAATCTGTTAAATATTTATATCCAAATACATTTACATATAAATTTTCCGAACTAGGAATCCCCTTTAGTACATCAAATTCATTAAATTCTCTATCCATCGCTTGAATTTCTCCAATAACCTCTTCTTCATTAATCTTTTCTTTATAATAAAATTCAATTGTTATTTTATTTTTTGAATTATCAAGCTCAGATATTTCATAATTATTCCTCATATCTGCATTTTCTATTTCAAATTCTTTAATTTCGTCATCATATAATATTTGAGTTCCAATATATTCATAACCCGTTATAGACATATTCGAAATCGATTCATTTATTTCATCAAAAAACAGTGTTTCTTCTTGAACCACGTTACTATCTTTATACCTAATATGCTTTACTATTACTTCTGTATTTATATCATTAATAACATCATTATTTAATACAACATCTATATACCATAAAGTATTATTAACACTATGCCATAATCTTGCCATACCTCTACTAACCGCACTATAAGGTGTAGTTACATGAATATATTTAAGCCACTCTGATTCATTTACCAATGAACCATCAAAATACTCACCATGTTCTTCTTCCATACTTAAAAAAAATTCATCCATTAAAGAATCAATTAATTCAGGATTAGAATTTTCAACAGCTGTTAAATCAAATGATGTTGGCGCTATATCAGGATTACTTTCTTTCACTTTTGCCTTTTTCCACGGTTCTTTAATCCAATTTTTATCATTGAGTTGTCTTCCTTCTATTCCACTTACACCATCAGTATCATAAGAATAATCAGGATTAACCACTCTTTCACCTAAAAAATTTATTCCTGAATATCTATATTCTCCTTCTTTAAAATTATTTCCTTTAAATTTATCTGTATCATAAATATTTTTAAAAATTGAAGTATTTAAACTTTCATCATCTGAATAAACAAATATTTTTTTATTTTCAAATAATTCTTTATTAAGATCAATAAATAAATCGGAATTAATTTTATCTGAAAACCTATTAAATAAATTAATTTTTCGTATTTCATTCATTTCTAAAATCCCATCATCTCTAGAATCTAAATTTGAATAAAACGGTTCATTAATTCCAAACATTTCATTAATTGAATTTTCTGCTTTTATTATTTTTTTAAGAAATTCAATATTTTCTGGTGATTCACTATTATCAGGAATGGCGGATTTTAATTCATTTGCAAAAGTGGAAGAAATCATTATAAAACTTAAAAAAATTATTAAAAATATTTTTCTAATCATTATTTCTCCTCCAAGCAGAAATTTGAATTAATGCATTTCCACTATAACTTATTACTTGTACTTCATTTCCATCTTTCCATTCATAGAATGTACTTTTTAAATTATCTCTACTATTATTTTTAGTAGAAACATATTCCATAATTTCTTCACTTAAATTAATTCCTACTTTTTTATCTAAAAATGCTTTTGCTATATCTCTTTGTCTTTGAATTATTTCTTCATCTCTGCTATTAACATCAATTATTATACTGAAATTAACCCATCCTTCTTCATCAATTTGTTTTTGAGAATAATCATCCACTTCAAACAATGGTATTTCTGAATCATCTACTTCATAAGTATCTGTTTCTTCATGATAAATTACCTCTATTTCAGTTGATTCTAAATCAGGTATTTGTCTTGCTTCTATATCTATAATTCTTCTTATTACTACCGTTCCTTCAGCCCTTGTTAATGTTTTTTGAGGTTGATATGTTCCATCTGGATATCCTAATAATATTCCACATTCATATGCTTTTAATACTTTGTTTTGTTTTTCTTCTGCTATTTCATTAAAATCATTAATTTTACTTTTTATTTTTATTTTATTACTTTCTAAACTTTCTATTTCTTCATTACTATCTATATAATTTGATATTATTTGTGCCATTTCTTCTCTTGTTATTCCTTTTTCATAATCTGTAAATGTATTTTCAGATATATAATTCTTTTCTATTGCTTTCAAAATATACGGTTCTGACCAATGCTTTCCTTCTACATTAGTATATTTTATTCCTGAACCACTTATTATTAATTTAATAAATTGTTCAACACTTAAAGTTCCATTTGGTCTAAATGTTCCATCTGGATATCCATCGATTATTTTCCTTGAACTATTTGAAGCATAACTTAAATCATCTTTATACCATGCATTTTCAGATACATCCGTAAATACACTTTCACAAAATGAAAAATTTACGAAAATTATTACTGCAGAAACAAATATTATTGCAAACTTCTTCTTCATTTTTTTCTCCTCGTATTTAAATTATTTTGAAAATATACTCATTATCTGAAATATTTATCACATCATCATTAGATATTTTTGCTAATTTATTTTTTTCTATTAAATTACCATTTAAATAAGTACCATTAGTTGAATTTAAATCTTTTATAAAAAACTCTTTTTCATATTTAATAATTGCAAAATGCATTTTGCTAATTCTTTTATCGGAAATATAATAATCCGAATTTTCTTTTTCTCTTCCTACAATAAAATTCTTTTTATCAATTATTATTTTTTCTTCGCTTCCTTCGTCTTTAATAAGTAAATATGCTTCAAATTCTATTTCTTCATTAATTTTATTATTTTTCAATTCTGTCTTATTACTGTCAATTACATTAAAACAAGTTTCATCAGAATTATAAAAAAATTCTGATTCTTTTTTTATTAGTAATTGATCATTATTTTTATCATTATTTTTTTCGCTTTTAATATTTTCATTATTCTTTTGTTTTATCATTTTTATTAAATCATAATATTGATTAAAAACAGTTAAGTACATTGCAATTAAAATCATTAATTCAATTACTATTATAACTATAACTTTAATCATGCCACTTGAAATTGAGAAAAAATCAAATATTAAATTAACTATTAAAATCCCAATTATTTGAAGTGCTATTAATCTAAAAGTATTTTTAAAAATATTTTCTTTTTTATGAGTCTTACTTAATTCATTTGATTTTTTTCTATTTGTTTTTTTTCTATATTCTTTATTAGCAAGTGACATTTTATTTTCATTATAATTTTTAACATTATAAATATCTTCTTTTTCTTTTTTTATTTCTTCTTCGCTTTCTATTTCATTTCCAATTTCAATATATAAATCTGAATATTTTAATTTTTCTTCTTTTAAAAAAGCATCAAATCCTTTTAATGAAAAGAATTGATCATCTAAATATCCTCTTAAATCATTAATAAATCTAGTGTATGCATCTTCAACACTCATAATGCGAATAAATTCTTCAATAAATTTTTTATATTTTGAAATTAAAGACAAATCGGATTCAATAGGAATATATATTAATTTTATTTTTTTTGATACATAATCAAAATAAACATTATCTATATTTAAATCTAAGTTTTTATTTTCAAGTAAAAAATAATCTTTTAACAATATTATTGTTGAATTAATATCACTAAAGATATCAATTAGTTTTTCATCATTTAAACTTCCTTTTTGGTAATACTTTCTTAGAGAGATACATGTTTCCAATTTATACATTAAAGTTAATTCTCCTTCAGAATAAAGTTTCTTAAAGTTTATTAATCCTTCAATATTGTTTTTTTCAAGCATTAAAAACTGCAATTCATTAATCAATTCTTCTTGAATATTATATTTTAAGTATTCTTCATTATTTATAACAATTAGATTTGATTTCACGCATCTCTCCTTTTAAATTATTTTTAACATTAGTTACTAGCATCAGTTGCATTATCAGATAGATTATCAAGCATTGAACCAATAATTTTAGTTATTCCACCTTTAAATAAAATTGCTGCTCCAATTAATACTGCAGAAATTAATATTACTTCCAAAGTTCCCATTGCTTCTTCATCAAAAATAAATCTTTTAATTTGATTCACATTTCACCTCCAAACTAAATCATAGATTTCATCATTAAAATTGCTGGTATAGCAAGCATTATTAAAATAGCTATTAAAGTTATCATCATTGGAAAAAGCAATTTAGAATTTGCTCTTTCAGCAATAATTTTCACCTCCCTTTTTCTAGATTCAAGCACATCTTGAGATAATTGATCCAAAATTATAACAATATTTTCATTCCCTTTTAAATTATTCTGAATTAATATTGAAACAAATCTTGAAATTTCACGTGTTTGATATTCAAGTTGAAACTCCTCAAGTTGACTATTAAAAGATTTTCCGTTTTCAACAGCTTTCTCAACTCTTATAATACCTTTATAAAAAATATTGTTTTCATCAGAACTATTTGCAATTTTTTTCCAAGCAGCTCTTACAGTAAGTCCTGCTCCTACTAATAAAGATAATTTATTTAAAAACTCAGCAAATTCTATTCTTATAATAAAATATTTTTCTTCTATCTTTTTATCAAGCTCCCTATCTTTTCCAATAAAACTTATAATTAAAATAAAAATTGAAAAAAGCATGTAAAAAATATCTTTTTCCATTATATTTCCAAATAAAAATACAATAAACAAACCAATATGAATATATATAACTTTCTCTGCAATATGAATAATTCTATAAAAATTTGCTTTTTCTTTTCCTTTTAGTCTATACATTTTTTTATATAATTTTCTATCATAACTTGTTTTATATGAATACTTAATAAATTCTATAAAATAAAGACCCATTGGTAATAATTTTTTAATTGAATATTCTTTATTATCAATTTCTTTCAATGCATCATTATAAATATCTTTTGATTTTAAATATAGTACACTCATTTCAACAATTAACATTATTAAAAGATATATCATATCAAATACCAATTTCTAAAATTTTATCTGAAATGATTTTGCCAATTAACAATAAAATTAAAGATACAGTAGTTCCTATAGCACCTATAGTTGTAGTAAATACAGGTTCCATATAATCTTTTACAGTCATTGATAAAATCAGTATTATTAAAATTGGAGAAATATTAAGCAACAGAATTTCATTTTTTTTTGATTCTAATAAAAGCTCAATTTCCCTATTAATTTCAAATTTATCAGATATTATTCTAGCTGTTCTTCTAATAATTTTATTTCTATTTCCGCCCACTTCCTTAGTAATTTCAAAAACTGATGCAAAGTTTTTAATATCCTCGCTTCCTGTTCTTTCAGCAAAATTATAAAATGCTTGATAAACAGTAGTATTAAATTTAACTTTTTTAAGAATTAATTCATATTCAATAATAATTCTATCAGTTTTGGAATATTGAATACTTAAATCTCTTATTACATCCTCAATTGCATTTTCAACTGATTTTCCTACTTCTAAAGATGATGCCAGAGAAAATAAAGAATCTTGGAATTGAATATTAATTTCTTCTTTTTGTTTCTTAATTTTTTTCTTTTTAACATACTTAGGCGCTAATAATGAAAAAAGAGAAATAAGAAAAATAATAACTATCCTTTTTCTATAAAAAATATAAGCTAATACAATAAGTAAAATTGCAAAAATCGCAACAATAAAAATTTTCTCTAAAATTCCCATTTTATAAATATTATAGTCAATTTCTAAATTTTCTGAATTTTCGTTTTTAAAAATCATTAATATCACCTAAAATTAATTCAAGTCCTGAATATTTGATTTTATAATCATTTACTATTTCATTTCCTGTATGTTCTAATTTGCCTGAAAGTTTAAGTTTATTACTTTCTTCATCTTCTTCAAATACATAAAGTGGATTAAGAATATATTTATTATCTTCAATACCAACTATTTCAGTAATTTCTAAAACTTTTCTGCTCTTATCTCTTAATCTTCCTAAATGAATAACAATATCTATTGCTGAAGCTATTTGTTGTTTTATAGAAAGCATAGGTATTTCCGAACCACTAAGTACCATTGTTTCAATTCTTGAAAGCATATCTTTAACAGAATTGGCATGGCCAGTTGAAATTGATCCATCATGCCCAGTATTCATCGCCTGAAGCATTTCTAAAGCCTCTTTACCTCTTACTTCTCCAACGATTATTCTATCAGGACGCATCCTTAACGAAGCTTTAATCAAATCTTTAACAGTTACTTTACCTTTCCCTTCATTATTTTCATCTCTTGTCTCTAATTTCACTAAATTTTCAATATTCACTAACTGCAATTCAGCAGAATCTTCTATAGTTATTACTCTTTCATCTTCAGGTATAAAATTAGAAAGAGCATTTAAAAAAGAAGTTTTCCCTGAACTAGTCCCTCCACTAATAAAAATATTGAATTTACATATTACCATTTTCTTAAGTATATCCGCAATATTTTTATCAACAGATTTATATTCAATTAATTTATCAAGAGTCATAGCTTCATTCGGAAATTTTCTAATAGTTACTGTTGGACCTTTTAAAGCAATAGGTGGTAATACAATACTTACTCTTGATCCATCTTCAAGTCTAGTATCAGCAATCGGTTTTGATTCATTTACGGTTCTATTTACTCTTGATACCATCATCTGAATAATATCTCTTAAATCCTCTTCCGAATGAAAATACTGATCTATTTTACTTATAATCCCATTTTTTTCAATAAATATTTCATTTTGTGAATTTATCATTATTTCAGAAATTTCATCATCTTCTATAAGCGGTTGCAATGCCCCATATCCATTTATTGCATTAAAAACGGTATCCGCTAACTTACTTTTAGTCCTAATTGATAAATAATTAGAACTTTTCCTTTTTTCAATTTCAGACAAAATATATTGTTTTATTTGACTTTCATTTAATTCATTTTTTCTATTAACGAGAGTATTAGTTACCTTTTCAACAATTTCTCTAATATCGTTATAATTATCATTATTCATTATTGCCCCTTATAATTTGTCTACAAATAATTTCATTGCATTTTTAAAATAATCATCAATATTATAATCAAATCCTTCATTATTTTTTACAATAATATTATTGTAAAAAGGTACTTTAAACATTGCTAATCTGAAAGGATTAAATTTAATTTCATTAAAATTACTATCTTCTTTGTATTTGTTTATTAGTAAAAATGAAGTATTAATATTAATTAAATTGCTGATTTCAAGTCTCTCAACTTCTAATTTAAAATTATTCATTTTGTAATAATCATCTATTTTTCTTCCACCTACAATTACTAATTCATCAACTTCATTTAAAATTTCAAGACTTTTTCTATCTATTGATGATGGAATATCAATAATAATTCTTTTAAAAGATGTATAATCTTTTAAAACAGATAAAAATGAATTCACTTCGTTTTCAGTTATTTCCATATAGTCAATAACACTTTCAAAAGGATTAATATAATAAACATTTTTGTATTTTAAAAGATTCTCTTTTCTTAATTTTTCAATTAATAATTCTTTATCTGATAATAAATAATAAAAATAATTGGATAAAGTAATGGTTTTATCAGGTTTAAATACCATATCTAAAGATGTATTCGTTTCAAAAGAAATAAATAATGTTTCAATATTTTTATCACTTAGTATTATAGAAGATAAAAGTGATAACGTTGATACTCCAATTCCACCTATTGGAGAATAAAAACCAATTAATTTTGAAGTGTTTTCATAAATATCAAGTATATTTGATATTTCATCTCTTTCGTTATAAATCTTATAAATTTTTTCAATAATTTTTTTCCCTGAAATAAATTTATCAATTTCATCATCAATCGGATTTTCAGATATAATAATAGGTTTAAATTTAATATGATCTTTAATTTTAAAATATAGTTTCTTATCGATTAAATAAATATCATCCTTAGAATATTCATTGTTAGAAAAAAGTTCAAGTATCGCATTAATTGAACTATATGTTTCAATAACAAATTTACTGCTAAATTCAATAAAAATATAATTAGCAAGCTTTTTAATATAGTTTTTATTTTCATCCATAATAAAAAATCTAATTTTAGCCATAATCACCTTCTTCGCTCCCATTAGCATATATACCAAATTTTTTAGAGTTAAACAAAATAATTTTATTTAATTCTAAAAAATTTCTACAAAATGGTTAAATAAGAAATTGCACTACAATTATCTAATTTCATTCAGCAAAAAAATAGAATCAATCCTGAAAGACTGATTCCATATTATTTCACTGACACCATTACTAATTACTATATTCAATTATTCAATTCAACAACGCCTTTTGCTCAATACCTTGAGCCCCGCCAGTTTCATTTATAAACATTTCATGCATATAGACAATCTGCTTCCGCGATAATCTTTTCATTTCGCCAATGCCTTAAACGCCTTCAAGTGCTTAGACATTATTTTTTTTGCTACTTCCTCTACATCTTGATCTTCTGCTATATTTTCTACCTCTAATTCTCCATATTTAATTATTACATATTTGGGTTTATTGTTCTTTAAAATTACTGCTGAACCTTTTTCATCCACCATTCTTGCAACTTTAGAGAAATTTTGATTCGCTTCTGAAATTGATACTAAATTTTCTATATTTACTTTCATAAAATCACTTCTCCTTTTTCTTAATTATATATCATTTTTAGGATAAATTTAACCTATTTTGCTGTTTTAAATGTAAAATGTATAATTTTAATTAAAAAACCAAGTTTAAAACTCGGCTTTTAAAAAATCACTTATTATATTTTCAACTTCTATTATATTATCTCCTGATCCTTGTAATAAAAATGGACTTCCTCCACCTTTTCCATTTAATAATGCAATATATTTATTAAATATTTCTTTTGAATCTACTTTTAAATTTTTTGATTTACCAATCACCATATTAGCTTTATTATTCTCATTTGAAATTAAACAAATTAAATAATTATCTTTTTGAATAATTGCATTTCCTATTGCTCTAAGATCTTTTATCGATTTATCATCAATGTACTTACCAATAATTTTAATATTATTTTTCAATATAAAATCATTTTCAATATTTTTCATTTCATATTCAAGTAACTCATCTTTTAAAATATCAATTTTCTTTTTGCTTTCAATTAATTCATTATTTAAAAGCATAACTCTTTCTTTTACTTGTATATCCTTTATAGCAAACATATCGCTAATTTCATTAATATATTCATTTTTATATCTATAATCATTTAAAGCCCATCTACCACAAACAAACTCAATTCTTAATCCGTTTTTATGATTTTTAATTTTTTTAATTTTTATTAATCCAACTTCGCTAGTTGTTTTAGGATGTGTTCCACCGCATGGTGAATAATCAAATTTATCAATTTCAACAATTCTAATGTTTTCACTAACTGAAGGTTGTTTTCTTAATGGCAATGCCTTTAATTCTTCTTCAGTTGGATAAAGAATATTTACTTTTAAATTTTTAAATACCATTTCATTTGAAAACTTTTCAATTTCATCAATTTCAAAATTATTTAATTTTTTATCAATATCAATTGTTACATAATCATCACCAATATGAAATCCTACTGTATTTGCTTCATGCTTTATCTCTAAACATCTTGATAATATATGCTGTCCTAAATGTTGCTGCATTAAATCAAATCTTCTTTCAAAATTTAATTTGCAAACAACTTCCTTTTTTTCAATTTCTTCACTAATTAAATGAATAATTTTATCATTAAAATAATATACATCAATCACTTCTACAGAATCAATAGTTCCCAAATCAGATGGTTGTCCTCCATTTTCAGGATAAAAATATGTTTTATCAAGAACTATTCCATAATTTTCTTTTACTTTAACAATCTCTACAATATTTGCTTTAAATTCATTTGTATATGAATCGTTTAAAAATAATTTTTCTGTCATTTTAATTCCTTTCTATAATTACTTCAACTAAAATTTATCAATTAATACACTAAGCGGAAAAAATAAACTAACTTTATTAAAAAACTCAAAAGTTCCTTTAAAAATATTTGAACTAATAAGCATTGAAACTAAAATATAAACTTGCATAAATATCATATATTTGCTTTTCTCTTTAGAAAAAACAATAAATAATAATACAATAAAATAATTAATAAACATAAATGCAACCAATTTTATTAAATCAATTACTAATCCATTTACATCTAAAACATTAACATTAATAAGAATTAAATATGAAATTATAATCGGAATTATTAAATATACAAGTAAAACAATGAATTTAATAAATAAATATTTTACTAATGAAATATTCGACACATCTAACCTTTTAATAATATTTCTATCTTTTTCATTTATAATTTCTTTTCCAAATGACATACTTATATATAAAATAATTGTACCTATAATAAAAACAAATATTCTTTTACTATCATCTATTATATATTCGCTTTTTTCATTATCAACTATATTTAATTTAATAATAGAATTATCTTCATAATTTTTCTTATAAACCTTTTTATATTCATTAAGATCTAAATTCACTTCTGTTTTATTATTAATTAAATTATAAATATCAAAATAAACATAATTTTTTATTACTTTTAATGCGATATAATCATTCAACCAAGAAGTGATTTTCATAGTAGATTCTTTACTATAGCTTAATACATCATTATAATCACCTTTTTTAAGTTTGTTTTCAAAACCTAAATTCATTTCATATATAATATCTAGTTTTCCATTTTTAAGCTCTTTCATAGCTTCAATTTTATTTTCAAATACAAATAAATTTATTTCTTTATGACTTTCTAAATCTTCAATAAATAAATTTGAAGTAATGCTTTTATCTTCATCAACAATTCCCACATTATATATTACTTCCTTTTGAGAAATTGAATATGCATATGTTAAAGAAACAATTAAAAAAATCAAGAGCACACTAATAACAATGTTTTTAAACCCAAATAATTTATTTTTTAATCTTATAACTAAATAATTCATTAAGAAACCATCTCCTTTCTTAATAAATAACTTATGAAAACACTATAAAATAATACTGCTACGATATTTACAATATTAATAGTTCTACCTATTAACATTTTAAAAGGAATATATAAAATATTTATTTCTTTTAAAATATCAAATATATTAGGTAATGAATCTATTGGCATTATAAAACCAGCAATTAACGCACTCAATGAAAAAAAAGAAATAAAAATAATATCTCTTGTAATATCGTTATCTATTTTAATATAAATGTAAATAATAAAACTCTGAATAAGTACAGTTATAATTAAAAATTGTAAAATAAAAATCAATAAACTATTAATATTATAATTTGATAATATAGACATTAAAATGATTTTCAAAGGAATAATAACAATAGAAATATATAATAAACTAACTAATATTTTAGATATTATAATATTCTCAATTAAATAACCGCAATTAATTAACCGACTAATTGTACCTTTTTTAATATCATCCGCTAAAGTATTAAAATAAATAATTGATGCTATCACAATAAGCAAAATAATTAGAACGTTATAATAGTAATCAAAAGAAGTTAAGCCTAAATATTTATTTATTATTTTATCTTCTTTAAAAACACTATCTCTAAAAAGAAATGTTTTTATATATTTCATTGATAAACTATTTAATTCTCCAACTCTTTCTTTATATGGTTCACCGTTTTCTTTTAAAATATTATAATAAATCATTGCACTGTTTTGACTACTATTAAGCATATCAACCATATTTTCAATATAATTAGTTAAAAATTTTACTCTTAAATCATCATAGTTATTTATATACATATTTAATTTTGCGGTATTTCCACTATCTAAATCCTTATATGTATCTTTTTCAATATATATCAATGAAACAATTTTATTCTCACTTAAAAGTTTTTTACCAGTTTCAAAATCTGTTTTCTTAAAAGAAATTATTTTCTTCAATTCTTCATTTTGAACACTTGAAAGTAAAAGATTTACTTCCATTGAATCATCTTCAACTACAACCCCAATTGTAGTATCTAATTTTATTTTTTCATTTTCAAATAAAAAAATAATGCTATTTATTATTACTGCAAATAATAAAACCAGCATTAATAAATTAACTATTTGTTTATAATTTCTTTTAAATTCAAGAATTAACAACATTTTATAAGATTTCATGATTATATTCCCCAAAGTATTCCTGTTTACCATCATTTAATTTAAGTAATTTATTACATGTACTTTTTAAAAAATATAGATTGTGTGATGATATAACAATAATTTTACCTTGATCTTTAAGGTTATTAATGAGTGTAACAATTTTTTTTCTTATTTGATAATCAATACCCACAATTGGTTCATCCATAAATATAAAACTTGGATCTCTAACAAGTTCAACACCAATATTTACTCTTCTTTTTGTTCCACCAGAAAGTTTTGAAATCTTACTATTTAAAATATCTTTTAATTCAAGAACTTCAATAACTTTAATAAAATTAAAATCTTCATGATTACTAATTTTACCAAATATCCTAAAGTTATCAATAACTGTTAATTCATCAAATAATGCTATTTCTTGTGGAATATATCCAATTTTTTCTTTTATAACTTTATAATTATTTTTTTCATTAGAATAATCAATTTCACCACTTGTTCTTTTTTTATTAGTTGATAAAAGTGTAATTAATGTTGTTTTGCCCGATCCGTTTTCTCCCGCAACCGCCATTACATCTCCCTCATCAAGATGAAAATTAACATTATCAAGCACCACTTTATTATTATATTTCATTATAAGATTTTTAACTTCCAACATTTTAAACACCCCTCCGTTATGTTTATCATATCAAAATTTTAATGAAATTTCCATAACACAAAAAAAGAAGCCTAAATTTCTTTAGACTTCTTATATATGTTATTTAACTTGTTCTTTAATAATCTCCATACCTCTTTTTATTGCTTCTTCATTCATTGGCATAAATTTAGCTTTCTTTTCACCAAATACTTTAACCATTGCTTTAAATACAGTTTCAATTTTAACTGGATTAGCTAATTGAAGATACGCACCAAGCATAACCATATTTGCTACTTTTGCATTTCCTAATTCTAAAGCAACTTCGTTACATGGTATATAATATGCTTCAACATCTTCTCTAGATACTTTTTGATCTATTAATGAACTATTAACTAAAATTTTAGATCCAGGTGCAGCATTTTCTTCAAATTTTACTAATGAAGGTAAATTCATAACAATTACTGCTGTAGCATCATAAGTAATTACGGGAGAGCCTATTGGAGTATCAGAAAGCATAACTGCACAATTCGCTGTACCTCCTCGCATTTCCGGACCATATGAAGGTAACCAAGAAACATGTTTATTTTCCATCATACCAGAATAAGTTATAATTTGACCCATTTTCATAACACCTTGACCACCAAAACCAGCACAAATTACTTTTTCATTAATCATATTATTCATCCTCCTCTGGTGTTCTAAAGTTTCCCAATGGGTAATATGGCATCATATTATCTCTTAACCATTGCAAAGAATCTCTTGGAGTAAGAGCCCAGTTAGTAGGACAAGTTGATAATACTTCTACAATACCAAAACCTTTTCCACTTAATTGTAATTCAAATGCTTTTCTAATAGCTTTTTTTGCTTTTCTAATATTTGTAGGAGTATCTACTGAAACTCTTTCAACAAATTTAGCACCATCAATAGTAGCAAGCATTTCTGCCATTTTTAAAGGTTTTCCTGAATGCTCAACAGTTCTACCATCTTGTGTTGTAGTTGTTTTTTGTCCAATTAAAGTAGTTGGTGCCATTTGACCACCAGTCATACCATAAATTGCATTATTAATAAAAATTGTAGTAATTTTTTCTCCTCTATGAGCTACATGAATAATTTCAGCAGTTCCGATAGATGCTAAATCACCGTCACCTTGATAAGTCCAAACAACTAATTCTGGATTTACTCTTTTAATTCCTGTTGCAACAGCTGGAGCTCTACCATGAGAAGCTTGTTGCATATCACAATTAAAATAGTCATATGAAAGTGCAGAACACCCTACTGGTGCAACACCAACTGATTTTTCTAATACATCTAATTCAACTAAAACTTCAGCAACTAATTTATGAACAGTACCATGAGTACAACCTGGGCAAAAATGAAGTTCAACATCAGTTAAACCTTTTGATTTATCGTATACTATAGCCATTATTTAACACCTCCTAGCATTTCTCTAACTTTTAAAATAATATCTTGTGGATCTGGAATCATTCCACCACTTCTTCCGTGGAATCCGATAGGTAATCTACCATTATTCGCAATTTTAACATCATCAATCATTTGACCTTGTGACATTTCAACTACTAAAATTCCTTTTGCACTCTCAGGTATATCTTCAAATGCTTTATGTGGGAAAGGCCATACTGTAATTGGTCTTATTAAACCAATCTCAATACCTTCTTTTTTAAATTCAGCAATAACATTTTTACAAATTCTAGAAGTAGTTCCATAAGCTGTAAGAACTAATTCAGGTTTTTCCATATTGTAATTTTCTACTCTAGTTTCATTTTTTACCATTTCAGCATATTTTTCTTGAGCTTCTAAATTATGGTTTTCTAAATCTGAAGCTTCTAAGAATAATGAATTAATAATATTTGGCTTTCTTTCACCTTTTGTACCTGTTGTAATCCAATCTTTTACAGGCAATTCTCTAGGTACTGGCTTTTTAAATTCAATTGGTTCCATCATTTGACCAATCATTCCGTCACCAACAACCATTACAGGATTTCTATAATAATCAGCAATATCAAATGCTTCCATCATAATATCAACCATTTCTTGTAAATTAGCTGGAACAAATACAGGCATTTTATAGTCTCCATCTCCACCACCACGAGTAACTTGGTTATAATCTGATTGAGCAGGTTGAATTCCACCTAATCCTGGGCCACCCCTAACTATATTTACTATTACTGCCGGTAAATTTGCTCCAGCAATATAACTAATACCTTCTTGTTTTAAAGCAATTCCTGGAGAAGATGAAGAAGTCATAACTCTTCCACCAGCACCAGCAGCTCCATAAACCATATTTATAGCTGCAACTTCACTTTCAGCTTGTAAAAAAACTCCACCATGTTTTGGTAACTCTCTTGACATATATTCTGGCAGTTCATTTTGTGGTGTAATTGGGTAACCAAAGAAAAACTTACAGCCACCTCTAATTGCAGCTTCTGCAATCGCTTCATTACCTTTCATTAAAACTTTTGACATAATAAAGTAACCTCCTTATTTAAAATCGTTCAACTTTTATTACACTGTCTGGACAAGTTATAGCACAATTTCCACAGCCAATACATTTCTCCATATCATTCACTGTTGCAGGATGAAAACCTTTAACATTTATCATAGTTTCATCCATCACAATAATGTTTACAGGACATACATCAATACACAGCTCGCAACCTTTACAGATATCTGTATTAAAAGTAACTTTTCCTTTCGCCATTTAAGGACCTCCTTTTATATATAAATGCCTAACGACATTTTTTCAACATTTTCTTATTATAACCAATCTGGACGCATATATAGTTTAATCGGAAAAACTTTTCCATTAAAACTAGTTGCATCTAGATCATCAGCAATACTCTCTAAAGCACATACATACTTAATTGGAATATTTAATTCTTTTGATACCTCTTCAACAAGTTCTTGCCCAAACAATACATCTTCTACTGTAGTTTCTCTTAGTAAATGAGTATTATTAATAAGACCAGTAACTTTCGCATTAGTAACAGCTTCAATTTCTTTAATATGTTTTATAGCACCTTCTAAATCAGCAGTTTGAGATCTATATCTATTAATAACAGCAAACATATCATATTTCCCATCAATTAAATAGTTTTTATATCTACCCATAGGTCTTGCTCCAATTGCATCTCCACCTACATCTATAATTGATTCGATTTCTTCATTTTGAAATAATTTAAGAACTCCTGATGAAACCATTGGAATGTTTAAATTATTAAATTTATTTCCTTTTGCTGAGCTTATAACTTCAATTCCTTCATTTTCTAAAATTTCCGATCTTTCTCTTGATCTAAAATATGGGTTAACAACATCTAGATCAGCAAGAGCAATCTTTTTATCGCAGATTTTTGAAAGTTTCATTGCATAATTAACAGCAAATTCAGATTTACCACTTCCATAATGACCAATGATTATCCTTATTCTATTATCTTTCAACATCACAACTCCTTAGTAAATTTTAGCTTCTTCTTCGCCGTTTAAAACTCTTAATCCGCCGCCAACCAAAGCACCCAATTCATCTTCACCAGGATATACAATTACTTTTGAAATAAAGCTGATTCTTTCTTTTATCCAATTAACAAGCATTTCACCATAAGCTAAACCACCTGTTAAAATAATTGCATCCACATCACCTTTTAAAACTGCTGCACATGCACCAACTTCTTTTGCTATTTGATATGCCATAGCCTCAAAAACAAGCTCAGCATTTTTATCTCCATTTTCTATCATTTCAGTAACTTCTCTACCATCATTAGTATTTAAATAAGCTACTAATCCACCTTTACCCTTAACTTTCTTTTTCATTTCAGCTAAAGTATATTTACCTGAAAAACATAATTGAGCGAAATCACTTATTGGCAAATCTCCAACTCTTTCAGGTGAAAACGGTCCGTCTCCATCAAGAGCATTATTAATATCAATAACTTTTCCTTTTTCATGAGCTCCTACAGAAACTCCTCCACCCATATGAACTACTACAAAATTTAATTCCTCATATTTTTTATTTAATTCTTTAGATGCTCTTCTTGCTACAGCTTTTTGATTAAGTGCATGAAAAATACTTTTTCTTTCTAATTCAGGCATTCCAGATAATCTTGCAACAGCATGCATTTCATCAACAACCACTGGATCAACAATAAATGCAGGAATATTTAATTTATCTGCAATTTCTTTTGCAATAATTCCACCAAGATTAGAAGCATGTTCACCTAATACACCAACTTTTAAATCTTCCGCCATTTTATCAGTAACTCTATAAGTCCCACCTTCAATAGGTTTTAATAATCCACCACGACCAACAATTGCATCTAATTTTGTTAAATTAATTCCTTTTTCATTTAAAACATCAAGAATAACTGTCTTTCTAAATTCATATTGATCATATATCTTTTCAAATTCATCAATTTTTTCTGCAGAGTGTCTAAGAGTTTCTTCAAAAACTTCTTTTTCATTATCAAAAATTGCTATTTTTGTAGAAGTAGACCCTGGATTTATTGCTAAAATTCTTTTAATTTCCATAAACATCTCTCCTTTATTTATTTGCTGCCATCAATGTGCCCAAAGCAATTGAATTAAGTTTGGCATCTTTTGAATCCGCTCTAGAAACAAGTACTATTGGTGCCGCTGCACCTACTATAATTCCTGCAGATCTAGCATCTGATAAGAAATTTAAAGCTTTATAAAGTACATTTCCAGCTTCAATATTAGGACACAATATTATATCAGCATCACCAGCTACTGGATGATCAATTCCTTTAACAATAGCCGCTTCTTTACTTACTGCATTATCAAGAGCAAATGGTCCACCAACAATACAACCCTTAATTTCACCATTTTCATTCATTTCTGCTAATTTTCCAGCTTCTACTGTACAAATCATTTTTTCATTTACTTTTTCTTTTGCGCAAACCACAGCAACTTTTGGTTCACTTATATCTATAGCTCTAACTACCTCAAGCGAGTTTTCAATTATCTGTTTCTTTTGCATTAATGTTGGGGCAATATTCATTGCAGCATCAGTAACAAACAATAATTTATGGTATTTTTTTACATCAAATACTGCAACATGACTTAATACATTACCTGTTCTTAAGCCATATTCTTTATTAAGAACAGCTTTAAGAATTTTAGCAGTATCTATTAAACCTTTCATTACCATATCTGCATTACCCTCTGAAACTAGTCTAACAGCTTTTTCAGCAGATTCTTCCATAGTTGAAAAATCATAAGTTTCAAAACCAGAAATATCAAAATCTATATTATTAGAAATTTCAATGATTTTTTCCATATTTCCAATCAATATTGGTTCAACAATTTTTTCATCACTTGCATATTTAATAGCTTTTAAAATTTCCACATCTTCAGCACAAGCAACTGTAATTTTTTTTGGACCTCTTTCAATAGCTACATTTAATAAATCGTCAAAATTCTTTATCAATTACTTCACCTCATTTTCATATATTTTAGCAACTTCAGGCCCTTCAATAACTCTTAAAGCTCCTTCATTAAGTGCAATCATTTCATCTTCACCAGGTTTTACAATAACTTCTGAAATAAATTCAACATGTTTAGTAATGTAATCAGTAACATATTTTGAATATGCAACTCCACCAGTTAACACAATTGCATCGACGTTTCCTTTTAACACAGTTGCCATTTTGCCAATTTCTTTTGCAATTTGATAACACATCGCGTCGAGAGCCATTTTAGCATCTTCATTTCCTGCTTCAATTAATTTAATAACTTCTCTAACGTCATTTGTTCCAGTATATGCAACTAAACCAGCTTTTCCTCTTAATTTTGGCTTTAAAGTCTTATAAGTATATTCTCCTGAATAACACATTTTCATTATATCTCCAACAGGCAATCCACCAGCTCTTTCAGGCGAAAAAGGTCCCATTTCATTTGCATTATTTGCATCAATCATTTTTCCGTCTTTAAGTGGTACAATTGATATTCCTCCACCTAAATGAGCAATTATCAAAGATAAATCTTCAACTTTTTTATTTTTTTCATTTGCAATTCTATATGCAATAGCTTTTACATTTAAAGCATGAACTAATGATTTTCTTTTAATATCGGGCATTCCTGAAATTCTTGCAATATCCTCAAATTCATCAACAGCAACAGGATCTACAATAAAAGATGGAATATCAACTTCATCTCCAATTGCTTTTGCTAACAGCCCTCCAAGGTTTGAAGCATGTTTCCCCTGAATTCCGACCTTCAAGTCTTTTACCATTTCATTAGTAACTTCATAAGTTCCACTTGGCATTGGTTTTAGCAGTCCGCCTCTACCAACAACTGCTCTAAATTGGTTTAAACTATAGTTCTCATCTTTAATCCAATTAAGAATAATTTTTTTTCGATATTCATATTGATCAGTAATTTCTTCAAATTTATCTAATTCTTCAGTAGAATGATCTAAATTTTTCTGTAAAACGTTTTCTTTTCCTTTAAATATTGCAACTTTTGTAGAAGTTGAACCCGGATTAATCGTTAAAATATAATTCATTTTTTTCCCTCCACATACTCTTTTTTATTATATAATGCATAACTTATTCCAACTCTAAAGCATTTTACAATATTTCAGAGCATCTGTTGATACCACTTATTAATATTTTTATTTTTATTTTTTCAAATAAAAAAACAATCATTTTTTACTATGATTGTTTTTGGATACGCAATAATTTGCGCGCAATAATTTGCAGTTATTTTGAATTCGCGCAATTTGTTGCATGTTGTTTTTCAATTTCATATTTACTTATTTTATAATACAGACTTCTTTCAGAAATTTGAAGCTCTTTAGCAGTTAAAATTCTATTATTTCCATTCTTTTTTAACACATTTAAAATATACTTTCTTTCAAATTCTTGAGATGCCTCTTTTAAATTTATACATTTTAATTCTAAAGTGTCCAACTCTATTCCAGAAGTATCAATAATATTTATATTAGAAACATTTATTAATGGTAAATGTTTATGTTCAATTATTTCATCATTAAAATCCATATTGATAATTGTTCTACCAATATAATTTTCAATTTCTCTAACATTGCCTGGCCAATTATATTTTTTTATTTCATCAATTGCGTTTTTAGAAATGGATTGAACACTTCTGCCATACTCCTGATTATATTTAATTATTAATTTATGTACAATTAAATCAACATCTTCAATATGTTCTCTGATAGGTATAATATCAATTGGTACAACATTCAGTCGATAATAAAGATCTTTTCTAAAATTACCTTTTTTTATTTCTTCTTCTAAATTTTTATTAGTTGCAGAAATAATTCTTACATCAACAGAAATTGATTTTGTTCCACCTACCCTAACAATTTCACGTTCTTGTAAAACTCTTAATAATTTTACTTGGGTACTTATTTTCATTTCACCAATTTCATCTAAAAAGATAGTTCCTCTATCTGCTTTTTCAAATAATCCAATTTTGCCATCTTTATTAGCTCCTGTAAAAGCACCTGAAACATATCCGAAAAGTTCACTTTCAAGCAAACTTTCACTCAAAGCTGCACAATTAACTCTAACAAATTGATTATTTTTTCTTTTTGATTCATTATGTATCGCATGTGCGAATAATTCTTTACCAACACCACTTTCTCCTCTAAGTATAACTGTTGCAGGTGTGCTAGCAGCGGCTTTTGCTTTTTTTATTATTTTTTTAAACTTAAAATCTTCACCAATAATATCATCAAAACAATATTTAGCTTCAAGATTTCTAATTATACTTTTAGCTTCATCTAATTCATTTAACAATCTATTTATTTCAGTTAAATCATGTATAACTGCAACACTTCCTCTTAACTCTCCATTTACAATTATTGGTGCCGCTTCAACTAAAACTTCTTTTTTTTGTGGACCAACTCTTAATCTAGCTCCTGATACAGGTTTTTTTGATTCCAAAACTTTTAAATGTACACTTTCTCCTGATGCAACATCTTTCGTGCAATAGGATCCAATAACATCATCCATTGTAAACCCTGTAAGCCTTGTATATGCAGGGTTAATCATCATTCCATATCCTTTTTCATCAACAACAGAAATTGCATCTTGAGTTGACTCAATTATTGCTTTTAATGTGTTTTTAATACTTCGTAAATCAGTTATTTTTTCAACTAATTCTTTTACTTCACTAATGTCCCTAAAAACAGCAATTGCACCAATTATTTTACCATCATCATTATAAACAGGTTTCCTGTTTGTAATGATTTCAGTATCCAATAGCATTTGTATTTGATTCAACTCTGATTCCCCAGTTTCTAAAACTATAGGCAACCTTGTAGTTTTAATTACATCAACAACTCTTTTATTAATAGCATCACGAGCTCTTATCTCGGTTAATTTTTCAGCAGCTTTATTAAAAATTGTAATAATTTCATTATTGTTAATTGCAATTACTGCATCGTGAGTAGAATTTAAAAATATTTCAATTTCTTTTTTCACTATTAATCACCTTCATTTTCTTCTATTTTGAAGATTTCCACATTTATTTCTTCCGGTGTTATAGTACAATCTATTACATCTGTATTTATATTTAATTTTAATTTTCCATTATTTGATCCTTCAACAAAATTTGAAGCATCTATTTGAAGTTCAATATCGTCTTTTTGAATACTATCAAGTAATGATTTTGGAGCTTTCATTTTTAAATTAATTGTTTTTACATCATCATTAATCTTAAAAGCATACTGTTTATCTAAATTTAAAATTGCACTGTTCTTAATAGTAATTTCATATTCCTTTATCTCAACAGGCTCAACTTCTCCATAGACGTTTATAACACTAAAAGAATTTACTAAAGCAATGTTTTCAGGAAGTATTACATTTTCATCAACACTAAAAATCCCCATATCATCTGTAACATTGAATGTTTTTACATTAACCATTTCAATATCATCAATTAATTTTTCAGGTCCTTCAATTTGAATTGTTCTTGGATAATAAGCAGATTTTTTCAAACTATAATCCTCAGTAGTATTATCAACAATTTCCATTTCAACCTTTACCTCTTTTTGTTTTACAATATCTAAATCAATAGTGACATATTTCTGATTAATATCTAATCCTTGTATTATAATATTCTCATCATTAATTGGAACAATCACAACTTCATTCTCAAAACTACTTTTTCTATCTGATAAACTAACTGTTCCAATTAAATATTTTACACTATTAACTAAACTTTCAGGTCCTTTCACTAGTACCTCACTAATATCAGTTTTTGAATTTGAAATTCTATATTTATCTTCAAGTTTACCGACAAATTCTATTTTTACAGGTTTTGGTTTTTCAACAAGTTTTTCCAATTGAATTTTAATATCATCTTGCGATAATTTTTTAATCTCAATTTCCTTATTATTAGATTTTGAATTAATTTTAATTACATTCATACCGCTTTTATACCCCATTAAGTCAGCAGATAAGAGAATATCATTTTTATTCAATGATAAAATTTCATCTCTTCGACCTTCTAAAGTAATATCAACAAAAAATTCCTTATTATTCATTATTAATAATCCATTATCTTCAATAGTATCAACATTTAATAATTCTACTTTAATACCATTCATCTCTTTTGTAATAACAGGATTTACTTGATCCATTACATAAACCCAAAATAGCATTGCAAAAACAATTGAAAATATTTTAATACTTATATTATGAAATACTTTTTCCTTAAAAAACTGATTCATTTCACACCTCTTATTTTTTATTTAGCCAAAAATGTTTCTTTTTAGTTTTAGCATCAACTTTAAATTCTTCAATAAGCATATTCATTAATTTCTTTCCATTTAATCTTCTATATAATTTTCTTTCAATGACTACTGAAATATCTCCTGTTTCTTCACTTACAATAATAATAAAAGCATCCGAAACTTCTGAAAGACCAATTCCTGCTCTATGCCTTGTTCCTAACTCCTGACTAACATTCATATTTGTAGATAAGGGCAAATAGGTATTTGCAGCAACAATTCTATCATTATATATTATTGTAGCACCATCATGTAAAGGCGTTTTGTCATAAAATATTCCAATCAATAATTCAGAAGAAATTTTTGCGTCAAGTTCTATACCGGTCTCAATATACTCTCCTAAACCGATATTTCTTTCCATTACTATTAATGCACCAATTTTTCTTTCCGATAAAAATTTTACAGTTTCAACAATTTCAACAAAAGATTTCTTTTTTTCTATTCTTTCATTATCAATATAATCTTTCTGTATAAAATTATTCTTTCCAATATACTCTAAAGTTTTTCTCAATTCTGGTTGAAAGACTATCAGTAATGCAATAAAACCAAGTTTCATAGTATTATCTAAAATATAATATACTGTATATAACTTTGCAATATCTGATAATTTTGCAATAACAGTTATAATCAATAAGCCTTTTATTAATTGTTCTGCTCTAGTTCCTTTAATTAATATAAATAATTTATAAAAAGCAAAAGACACAATAATTATATCCAATACATCTAATATTCTTATGCTAGAAAATATTTCTAAGATTGTTTCCATTGTAACCTCCAATATTTCTCTATGTATGTTTATTATACAATATTTCTAAAAAAATAACTATATTATTGAACTTTTATACAAAAAAAAACACATAAACCTTCATTAAAGAAAATCTACATGCTTATTATGGTGCCCGGAGGCGGATTCGAACCACCGACACGAGGATTTTCAGTCCTCTGCTCTACCTACTGAGCTATCCGGGCATTAATGGTCGGGATGGCAGGATTCGAACCTGCGGCCCTCTGGTCCCAAACCAGATGCGCTACCAAACTGCGCTACATCCCGATAAAATGGCAGGGGTGATAGGATTCGAACCTACGGCACGTGGTTTTGGAGACCACTGCTCTGCCAGCTGAGCTACACCCCTAAAATAAAACTAACTTTTTTGATTCTAAAAATAAAATATGGTGGGCCTTCAGGGACTCGAACCCCAGACCTACCGGTTATGAGCCGGGCGCTCTAACCAACTGAGCTAAAGGCCCATATTTTATGGCGGAGAAGGAGGGATTTGAACCCTCGCGCCACGTTATTGCGACCTACTCCCTTAGCAGGGGAGCCTCTTTAGCCACTTGAGTACTTCTCCATGTCGTTATTAGTTTTATTTATTTTATTTGTTTAAATGGCGGAGAAGGTGGGATTCGAACCCACGTGGGCCTAAGCCCTAACGGTTTTCAAGACCGCCCCGTTATGACCACTTCGGTACCTCTCCACGTTTTTGGTGACCCATTGGCGACTCGAACGCCAGACACCCTGATTAAAAGTCAGATGCTCTACCAACTGAGCTAATGGGTCTTATGGTACGTCCAAAGGGATTCGAACCCCTGACCCTCGGCTTAGAAGGCCGATGCTCTATCCAGCTGAGCTATGAACGCATATATTGGAGCGGAAAACGGGACTTGAACCCGCGACCTCCGCCTTGGCAAGGCGGCGCTCTACCACTGAGCTATTTCCGCAAACAGTATAAATTAATAATATGGTGCGGGTGAAGGGATTCGAACCCCCACGGTGTAACCACTAGATCCTAAGTCTAGCGCGTCTGCCAGTTTCGCCACACCCGCATATATATTATGGTGGGAGTAATAGGACTTGAACCTATGACATCCTGCTTGTAAGGCAGGCGCTCTCCCAACTGAGCTATACTCCCATTTTTGGTAGCGACGACTGGATTCGAACCAGTGACCCTTCGGGTATGAACCGAATGCTCTAGCCAGCTGAGCCACGTCGCCATGTTTTTAAAACTTTGGGTGCGGAGACAGGATTCGAACCTGCGACCTCCGGGTTATGAGCCCGACGAGCTACCATTTGCTCTACTCCGCGTTATATGATGTTAATGGTGCCGGGGATCGGAATCGAACCGATACGGTGTTTAACCACCGCAGGATTTTAAGTCCTGTGCGTCTGCCTATTTCGCCACCCCGGCATGTTTGGCTCCAAAAGTGGGACTCGAACCC
>Ga0256842_1000795_pt1 | contig 27349 bp, 19 predicted proteins | sample 4559240metaG_FD_185973 | JGI IMG/M metagenome (GOLD analysis project Ga0256842, IMG submission 185973) | Hydrothermal vent microbial communities from Guaymas Basin, Mexico - 4559-240 | ecosystem: Environmental > Aquatic > Marine > Hydrothermal vents | place: Mexico: Guaymas Basin | collected... | reverse complement strand
GCCTCAACCCCCAGCGCCATAAGTGCAGGAAAGGTAACTCCAGAAAAAACTCCAAACATCAAACTTATTAAAAGTAGTTCATTAAAACTTTTTGCCCATGGAACAATAAACAAAAATACAGTAGCCACCAACATTCCATTTACCAGAATTTTCTTTCTGTTAAATTTATCAGCCAATTTCCCTCCAAAATACTGGATAAGGGCAGCGGAAAAAATATTAGCAGAAACTAAAATCCCCAATTTGGATGTGGACATTCCGAGATTTTTGACAAAAATAGGTAGGAAGGTAATAAATCCACCCCTTCCAACAGCATTTGCAAATCTAAAGATAAAGATTCCCTTTAAAGTTTTGTCCTTAAAAATATTTTTAAATGAAATTCCCTTCTTTCCAGCCTTTCTTTTCGGTTCCCTCAACTTAATGGAAACAAGTAAAAAGGGTATAAATGTAAAAATTCCCATTGTGTAGAAGACCCAGCTCATTCCAAAATATTGATTTATAATTCCTCCCATAAAAGGGCCAATCCCCATTCCCAGAAAAAAAGCCATTGTAAAGATTCCCATATTTTTCCCCTCTTCTCCCTGTGGGGCCATATCTCCTATTATTGCAAGGGATATGGGAACCACCATTGCAGAGGCTATTCCCTGAATAACTCTCGCTATGGTTAACTGAAAAATGGTCTCTGAAATAACATAAAATATTGAACTAACAGAAAATAAGAACAATCCAGAAGCGACAAACTTCTTTCTACCAAATTTATCTGAAAGCCTTCCAACTATTGGCATGAAAATTGTTCGGGCAAAGGAAAAGGAGGAAAAAATAACCCCAATCCATATCCCCTTTGCTCCCAGGAATTCTGCATATATTGGTAAAAGGGGAATTATAACCCCCATCCCTATCATGGTTGATAAAACGGCTAAAAATAAAACTTTGAAGGTGAATTTCAAACCACCCTCCTGAATTTAAAGAAGTATATAATATATAAAATTTTTCAAATTTTGTATAATGTTATATATTAATTTCAGGGAGGAATTGATGCCCCAGGAAAAATCTTTTAAAAAGAAATTTTATACAATAGAGGGGATTGAAAAAAATTTTACTAACCTAAGAATCTTTTTACTGGCTATATTTTATGTAGATCTCTTTGACTTTCACTCAAATATAAAGATATCAAAGAAATTTTTTATATCCACTCCACTTATAGAAGTGGATTCAGATATCACATGGACAAATGACATGTTTACAATTGAGGATCCAAAAAAAATAAAAAAGATCAATGAAGAAAAAGAGGAAACTTTAAAATCTTTACTACCCAAATTTTACGTTGAAAAATTTGATACATTTGAAGATATCTTATACAGTTCCATTATAAAATTTTTTAGAATAAAACTTTATAAAAATAGAAAGACCTCCCTTTTTTCTGAATTTGGAGAAGATATAAATTCCTTCAAAAAAAGATGCTATAAAATGGCAAAAGAAAACTATGAAGAAGAGATTAAAAATTTGAGAAGGGTAAGTGAAATAAAGTTTGAACATTTGAAGGAAAAATTTGACAGAAAAGAATATATAAATGAATTTGAAAGGGAAAAGGTAAAAGATTCTTTTTTTGAGGCAAGAAAATATCTTGAAAAAATTTTCCTTTCACCTGAAGAAAAGATAAAAGGGATAATCCCTCTTTCAAATGAAGCATCACAAGATCTAACACAACTTATAGAATCCATAACTAAAAAATTAAGGGAGATAATTGAAGAAATTACCCGCAGTTCTGAAGATATTGAACCCTATTATATTAGTCTTTCACCAAAAAATATTTCTGATTTCAAAGTAGAAATTCTTTTAAAATAAAAAAGGGGAAACCCCTTCTGGATTTCCCCTCATACATTTTCTCTTATAGATACACTCAATATTAGTTATTATTGTAAAGAGGTATCACACAACTTATGGCAACCTTTCCACTAAATTTAATATTTCCAGCTGTTTCCATTTCAACCTGATATATTCCCTGATCTGGAAATTTTACAGAAATTGTCTCAGTATATGTAAGGGTCTGTCCAGGATTTATGGTTGTATTTTCTGCCGCCTGGGTAAAGAATCTACCATTTGCCCAATCATATATTACTTCTCCATTTTGATCATAAACCTTTATGTCATACTTCTGTCCATTTAATCTATTTATATTTATTGCAGTACCAGTGTTATTGGTTATAGAAATCTTAACTTTTATATCTGCATAGTTTCCTGGTCCCTGTTCTGCCCCCCTTGATCTATAGTGAAGTGTGTAGTTAAATTTATTTGTAGATACTTTCACTTCAAGGCTGCCATTTCCACTCTCAACATCTCCACCATTATTTTCATCCACACCATAAACATGACCATTTACAACTGCCCTTTTTAATTCAATACTTTTGACCAATCCATTTATATCTTTCCTGACTTCTTTTACAAGTCCAACTCCCTCAATAAAATACTGCTTCAAGATTGTACCAACAGGTGCATCATCTGGAACATCATAAGTTATCCTTACAGGATTTGAAAAAGTTCCAGCAGGAACCGTTATTGTTCCACTCAAAAAGGATATGGTTGCAGTTGCTCCATAGTAAAAGTTCTCCCCATCCAAATAAATGGTCCAACTATTTCCATCACCTGCTGAAAAGTTATATAAAAGAGAAGGGCCATAAGAGGTATAAAATCCAACATTACCTATTTCATCCTCAGTTAACCAAATCTCTTCACCAAGAAAATTACTATTTTTATAATAGGTCCATCCCCCCGCTGTTGCTGATGTCACTATTTGATTATCAACATGTCCCACAACATTCCTCACCATATCAAAAATATCATAGTGATACTCATTTCCCACACTTAAAGGTAAATAATTTGCAGCTGCCATAAAAGAACCTAAAAAGACAACCAAAAGAATTGAAAGAAAAACTTTTTTCAACATATCCTTTCCTCCAAGATATCAAATTTGAAACCAATGTTTAGCAACTATCGTGCCAATTTCTTACCTTTATTTTTCCGATATCTATGGCAAAATCTTAAGAAAAAAGAACTTCTTTTTTACTTTTTTGTAAAAAATGCATCTTTTTGTTGCATACATCTATGACATTCTAACCCTTTAAACACAATAATTTTTAAAGGAAATTTTATAAAGCAAAAAGAATAGCAACTTTATGTTGCATGTATTTTGCTTTTTTAATACATCAAAAATCCAATTCCATCAATAACAAAAATTTTTTATGCAACAAAAAATTGCAGAAAGAAAAAGATACCCCCTCAGAAATTTTTATGTTATAAAGTAGATATGGCAAAAATAATCCTCTCCGTTAAAAAAGAAATAAATTTTAAAAAACTCACATCCCAAATTAAAGAATTTGACCTTCTGGAATTGAGAATAGACCAATATCCCTTTTCCAACGAAGAAATAATTAATTTGATAAAAAACTTAAACAAAAAGATAATATTAAAACTTCCCTCTGATGAAAATTTAATAAACAAATATGAAATTCATTTCTCTGATGAAAAAATATTAATAGACCTTGATCTTCCATTCTTTGAAAAAATAAGATGCTTGAAAAAATTACCCCTTAAAAGATTAATAATTTCCCACCACAATTTTTACTCATCCCATGATCTTCTGAAAAAAACATATGAGATTAAAAAATATAAAGATTCTTTTTTAAAAATAATAGGAACATATAATTCTGAAAAAGATCTGGAAGCAATTGAAAACATATACCAACTTGTTAAAAATAAAAAAAGGACCATCTCCTTCTTGATGGGGGATAACATAGGCACTTTTACCAGATTTTACTCAATTAAACTGGGAAATCCATTTTTTTACACGCATTTTGAAGACGCTACCGCTCCAGGACAAATATCGTTAGATGAAATAAAGAAAAATAGATATGATCCCAGAAAAATAAACTCAAAAACAGATTTCTACTCTTTAATTGGATCCCCCATAAAACATTCACTATCACCACCAATACATAATTTTATTTTTGAACTACTTTCAAAAAACAGATTCTACACAAAAATTGAGATGGAAGATCTCCACAAAGAAACATTTTCACTTATCAAAAAGTACTTTAAAGGAATTAGTATAACCTCGCCCCTAAAGACAAAATGTCTGAAATTTATAGATAAAAACAAAAATGCCTTTGAAAGTATAAACACAATTAAATTTTTTAATGGTCTATCATATGGATATAATACAGATATCCTTGGATTTAAAAAAGCCCTGTTGAAACTTTTAAAGGGTGAAAAAATAAAAGAGGCACTTGTAATAGGAACTGGAGGAAGCGCCAAAGCCATAATCAGAGCACTTAAAGAATTAAATATAAAGATCAAAATATATGGAAGAAATAGGGAAAAAGTAAAATGGCTATCAGAAGAATACAATGTGGGAATTGCTACAAAAAATGGAAAATATGATTACCAACTCATCATAAACTGTACCACCGCAGGTTCCACATCCCAGATGGATGAAATTCCCCTTCCAGAAGAAATGATTTCGGGAAAATATCTATTTGACCTCATTTACTCCCCGCCAAAAACTAAACTGATGAGAATTTCCGAAAGAAAAAGCTTAAAAACCACCAATGGCTTGAATATGCTTATCTATCAAGCCATCGAACAAGAAAAAATCTGGGGTCTTAACATCGAAAATGATGAAGAAATGTTTCAGAATGTAAAGAAAACTATATTAAATCATCTGAATTATTTAGAATAAAGAAAAGTAAATTGATTACTTTTTAAAATAAAATTATAAATTATTAGCAAAAAGGGGGATAAAAGAAAGAGGAGGTTTTATGTTTTTAAAAAAATTTTTCAAGATTACCCTTTTCACTTTACTTAGGAGTTAAAAAATTTTCCGTTTAGGAAATAAGATTTATTAAAATAAACTAAGAAAAAGAGACCTTTTCAATTTTTTCAATTTCAATTCTATCTGATGCCAATTTCTATTCATCACTTTTTTTTTGCTAAAAACTTGTTTCTTAATATCATTTCTTAATATTAAATTCAGGTCTGTTTCTGATCCTTACCTAAATGCCCTTGAAGGTCTACAAAAGGAAAAAAGATGTTTCGTTTAAATTATTAATTTTTTCAAGAGGATTCTATTCCTGACAGAATCTAATTTTTTTTATTTGCCTGCCTTAAATGTCTCCTAAAGCCTATAGAAAGAAAAGGGATGTTCATTTAAATTTTTGATTAACTTATTTTTTACAAATTTTTTCTCCTTACCTGTTTCCTTAAGTATTTCCCTTTAATTTGCATATAAAGGACCGGCAAATTGCTATTAAAATAATCAAAATGAGTTTCTTTAAAAAATAAAATCATGGTAAACTTTTTTTTAAGATAATTTAAGATAATCAGAAAAAACTCTTATGTATTTTGAAGAAAGTGGAAAGGGTGAAGTTCTCCTATTGATTCATGGTTTAAGTGCCAATAAAACCATGTTTTATCACCAGGTAAATATATTTAAAAAATATTATAGGTGTATATTAATCGATTTACCAGGTTTTGGAAATTCTAAAAAAGAAAAAATACCAGAGGAGATCCCCCAGATTTCAAATAAGATTTTTTCTCTTCTCAAATCACTTAATGTTAAAAAGACTTACATTCTTGGATATTCCTTAGGTGGCACCATTGCTTTAAATATGCTAAAATTAAATTCCAATATGGTGGAAAAAGTTATTGCTTCAAATACTTTATATAATTGGAATGGAAATCTAACTCGGAGAATATTTTTTAAAATCTTTAAAGTAAGCCTATCCTCCAGTATCTTAAGGGAAAATTTAAGAAGACTTTATGGAAAAATTGAATATAAAACATTAAAAAAAAGAGAACTTGAAAAAATGATAGAAATGTTTAATGATGCCCCCATAGAATCAATAAAAAAATATATACAAATTCTGGAAAAGTTTAATGACCATTCCACTTTTCCACAGGCAGAAAAAATATTGTTTATAGCAGGTAAAAAAGATAAAATAGCTCCTGAAAGGGAGATGTTTAAATTACATAAAAAAAATTCTGGTTCAAAATTTGCTTTTCTTGAAAAAGGAGACCATGCAATGTGCGTTTCCTTCTGGAAGGAATACAACAAAATAATTTTAGACTTTTTAAGGCAATAAAATGAAGAAGTTACTTCTACTAATTCTAATAGTTTTAATAGCTGCTATTCCCTTTTACCTTCTCAATAAAAAGGGATTTATTTCCTTTCCCACAAAAAAGAAATTTTTTTTAAAACATGAAGATACCCCTGGAGTAAATAATATAAAAGATGAAGCAAATGGAAAATATCTATCTAAAATAGCCACAAAAGGAAAAGGAAGTGCCAACTTCATCCAGAAAGGAATCAAGTTAGATTTTGAACTTAAATATTTAAATCCCTCTTCTGCGGTACCAGATTTTTTCGTGGTAACCATTTACAATAAAGGGAAGAGAGATATTAAAAATTTATGGATAAAATTATCAGTAAAAGAAAAAACGAAAGGTGAAACCAAAGAGATTTCTAAAACATACCAGTTAATTCTCTATGACCACTTTAAACCCGGGGAAAAGAGAAAGTGCATCCTTAATTGGAAGGAATTTCCACCCAACTGGGAAAAAACAAGTTTTAAAATTATCATAACAAAAATTGAATATAACGACTAAATCAGGGAAAATAAAATGAGAAAAAAAGTAAAATTTTATCAGCCACCAGACATTTCAGATTTAAAAGATCTACTTTTAAAAAGCAGGGAAAAATATGGAGAAAAGGCTGCTTTGATGTATAAGAAAGGCAAAAAGTGGTATTCCATTAGCTATAATGAACTCTTTTATAAGACCTTTTCACTGGGATGTTTTCTTGAAAGCATTGGAATGAAAAAGGGAACAAAGGTAGCCATAATGTCTGAAAATAGACCTGAGTGGGCAATAACCTATCTGGCGGTTGCCTGTGGGAATGGAATAAATGTTCCCATAGATAAAGAATTAAAAAGTCAGGAAATGTTTCACATCTTATACACAACTGAGGCGGAAATTTTTGTGGGCTCTCAAAAGTACATGGAAATGTTGTTGGAATTTAAAGATCAACTTCCAAAATTAAAAACCTTAATAAATATGGATTTAAATGGTGATAAAAAAATATTCCTATTTGATAATGTTGTTAATGAGGGAAGCAAATTATTTGAAAAAAATAAAAGTAAATACCCAACTATCAAAGTAGATCCTGAATTACCCCTTTCAATAATATTTACATCAGGTACCACAGGATCATCAAAAGGGGTTATTTTAACACAAAAAAACATCGTAGAAGATATAAAGGGAATTACTCAAATGATAAAGGTAGAATCACATTATACACTTCTAAGTGTCCTGCCCCTTCATCACACCTACGAATGTACAGGCGGATTTCTTATGCCACTTGCCTGCGGATGTACAATAGCCTATGCTGAAAGTTTAAAAAAGATACCAGATAATTTAAAAGAGGTTAAGCCCCATGCAATGCTTGCAGTACCACTCTTACTCGAAGCTGTGTACAAAAAAGTTATGAAGAAAATTGAGGAAAAGGGTTCTAAAAAATTTAAAATTGCAAAGGGAATTGCTGCAATATCTGAAGTCTTTTTTAAGAAAAATATCAGAAAAAAAATTTTTAAGCCCATACATGAAGGTTTTGGAGGGAATCTAAAATACCTGGTAAGTGGAGGAGCCGCAATAGATCCTGAAGTGTCAAAGGGATTTAGAGACCTCGGAATACTTGTTTTACAAGGATATGGTCTCACGGAAACTTCCCCGGTAATAGCCTTAAACAAAGATGATTTTTACAAATATGATTCAGCAGGTCTACCTCTACCCCAGGTTGAAATAAAAATAATCGATGGGGAAATATGTGTAAAGGGACCTGTAGTAATGAAGGGCTACTACAACAACCCAGAGGCAACTGCAGAAGTTATTAAAAATGGTTGGTTTCATACTGGAGATCTGGGTTTTTTTGACAAAGATGGTTTTTTATACATAAATGGAAGGAAAAAATCCATGATAGTGACTGCCAATGGGAAAAATATTTATCCGGAAGAAATTGAGGCACATCTCAATAAAAGTCCATTTATTTTGGAGTCAATTGTATGGGAAGGCCCTGAAGCTACAAAATACTGTGAAGAGGTTCACGCAATAATAGTTCCTGACGTGGAATATTTTGACCAATATCTAAGTAAACAGGGAAAACAGATGACAGAAGAAATTGTGGAAAAGATCCTGGACCATGAGGTAAAGAAGGCCTGTTCCAAACTTGCAAGTTATAAAAGGGTTAAAAAATTTACAATCCACTGGAATGAATTTGAAAAAACCACAACTAAAAAAATTAAAAGATATCTCTACACTTCAAAAATAAGGTCCATTTCCAGTCAGAGTTCTAAATGAAGATATATGGTAGAATCTGGAAACTAATTAAACCCCATACTCCGATAATTATTGTCTCAACTGTAATTCTTTCTCTGGTGGGACTAATTGAAGGTTTAATCATGCTTATGATTAAACCCATCTTTGACAATGTATTGCAGAAAAATGTAAACACACCTCCTCCCTCCAAATTTAAATTCCTCTACGACATCTTTCACCTGTATGGAGATAAAATCCTTATAAATATCGCCCTTGCCCTATTAATATTGACTCTTATTAAAAGCATAGGAAATTTTAGTTCCAACTACCTAATCATTAGAACAGGCCAAAAAATAATCAGGGATCTCAGATTTAAAATCTACAGCCATCTGCTTAATCAATCTGTACTTTTTTTTCACAACAGGTCCTCAGGAGAAATAATATCAAATGTTGTAAATGATGTAGATAAACTCCAGAATGCCTTCTCAAGAACAATTGCCGACTTTATCAGGCAATTCTTTTCATTTGTTGCACTTTTAATGGTAATCTTCTATATAGATCCGCTTTTATCAACTCTCTCTTTAGTGATAGTCCCAACAGTTGCTCTTCTTACAAACTATTTGGGGAAAAAGGTAAAAAAGCATACCGCAAAATCTCAAGAAATACTTGGGAAAATCACATCCATTCTACAGGAAACAATTATTGGAAACAGAATTATAAAAATATTTTCCATGGAAAGATTTGAAAGAAATAAATTCAAAAAAATACTCTCAAACTTCTATCACGTTAACATGAAAAATGGATTCATAAGTTCAATAAATCCTCCCATAATGGAAATTCTGGCCATATTGATATTTGTTCCCTTTTTAATTTACGCCCACTTTCAAATTAATAAAGGATATCTGAGCATAGGAACATTCACCGCCTTTTTCGCATCACTACTTAGAATGTACGATCCTGTGAGAAAAATTTCAAGAATGCACATAGATTTTCAACAGGCCGTAGCGTGTTCTGAAAGAATTTTTAATCTACTTGATACAAAAATAGAAGTAAAAGAACCGGAAAATGCTTTTGAGCTTCCAAAATTTTCAAAAAACATCACATTTGAAAATGTCTCTTTTAAATATGGGGAAAATGAGACATGGTCTCTAAAAAATATAAATATAGAAATCAAAAAAGGGGAAAAAATTGGAATTGTGGGAAGCAGTGGAAGTGGAAAAACCACTCTTGTAAACTTAATTCCACGATTTTTTGATCCCACAGAGGGATGTGTAAAAATTGATGGAATAGATATAAAGGGGGTAAAAATTAAATCTCTAAGAGGACAAATCAGTATGGTAACTCAGGAAACTTTTCTGTTTAAAGATAGCATAAAAAACAACATTAGATATGGTAAATGGGATGCCACCGATGAGGAGATAAAACTTGCCGCACAAAAGGCTTTCGCCCATGAATTCATAGAAAAATTAAAAGATAAATATGATACAGTTATTGGGGAAAGGGGAGAAACGCTTTCTGGCGGAGAAAAGCAGAGAATCGCAATTGCAAGGGCAATATTAAAAAACGCCCCTATTTTAATCCTGGATGAAGCCACCTCATCTTTAGATTCCGAATCTGAAAAAAAAGTGCAACTTGCCCTAAACAATTTAATGAAAGACAAAACTGCAATTGTTATTGCCCACAGACTTTCAACAATAAAAAGTTCAGACAGGATATTAATACTTGACAGAGGAGAAATAAAAGGAGAAGGCAGGCATGAAAAGTTAATTAGGGAAAACCATATTTACAAAAAACTATACAAAATTCAATTTGAACACAAAGGAGAAGAAAATCATGATTAATTCAATGACTGGTTATTCTTCAATAAATGAAACAATAAATGGATATGAAGTAAAAATTGAACTGAGAAGTATTAATAGTAGATTTTTAGATATACATATAAAATCGGGACAATTAAATTTTTTACAAGAAAAAAAGATAAGAGATTTAATAAAAAAGTATTTAAAAAGGGGGAGAATTGATCTTAAATTTTCAATAAAAAGAGAAAGTGAAGAAGAAATACCCATAAATAAAAGCGTAGTTGAAAATTACATAAAATCCCTCAATAAAATATCTCAGGAGAAAAAAATAAAACCTATAGAAAAGATATCAGAACTTTTGGCCTTACCAGGAATATTTAAATATGAAGAAGATGAAAATCAAATAAAGGAAATATTTGAAGAGTCTTTAAAACTCTTAGAAGACTCCATTCTAAATTTAATGGAGATGAGAAAAGAAGAAGGGAAAAATTTATCCTTCTTCATTATGGAGAAGATAAAATTCATAGAAGAAAAACTCTCATTTATTGAAGAAAAGAGTTCAGAAATATTTAATACTCAATTTCAAAAAGTAAGAGAACGCCTGGAAAAAATAATTTCCACAAAAAACATGGATGAAAAGATAATTCTTGAAATATCAGCCATTGCAGCAGATAGATTTGATATTTCAGAAGAGATAGATAGATTAAAAAGCCATCTGTACCAATTTAAAATAGGTTTAAAAAATGAAGAAAATGAGCCCATAGGGAAAAAACTTGACTTTCTGATTCAAGAAATGAATAGGGAAATAAACACCATACTTTCTAAAACAGATCTAAAGGAAATAAAAAGACTGGGAATTGAAATTAAGGCAGAACTTGAAAAAATTAGGGAGCAGGTGCAGAATATAGAATAAATTCACTTTAAGATGTGCGAATAAGGTGATATCATTACTTTTATAAAATTAAAAAAAATGAGGTGAACAAATGAAGGACTCCATAAAAAAATATTTTAGAGAAAATTACAAAAAGATAGAAGAAGAAATTGTAAATTTAACCTGTGAAATGGTCAGAGAAAAAACAATAAACGTCATTTCCGAAAAATTACCTGAATTTCCCTTTCTGAAATTTAGAGGAGAAGAATACAGAGTGGGAAATATTGTGAAAAGGGAACTCGAAAAATATAAAATCCCTTATGAAGAATACAGTAGAATGGAAGGAAGGCCTAATATAATTGGAAAAATAGGAAAAGACGAATCAGGGAAAAGACTCTTAATGGCAGCCCACATGGATGTTGTACCAGCAGGTGATGGCTGGGATACAGATCCCTTTGATCCAGTTATAAAAGATGGATTTATATATGGAAGGGGTGTTTTAGATGATAAAGGTCCCCTTGCCTCCATTCTTGTAGCAGGAAAAATTCTAAAAGAAGTTTTAGGTGATAATGCACTATCTGGAGAATTTCAAATTGCAGCCCTTTCTGACGAAGAGGCAGAGGATCCTGACGGTATTGACTATGGTGTTAAATTTTTAGTTGAAGAAAACTTAATAAATGCCACATTCTCCATAATTCCAGATATTGGTGAAAATATGAAAAGAATAGATATCGCTGAAAAGGGTAGAGCAGTTTTTAAAATAACTGCCATAGGAAAACAGGCACACGGATCAACTCCTGAAAGAGGGATAAATGCTATCTATAAAATGGCTCATCTCATAAATGAAATAGAAAAACTCAAATTTAAATATGAAGTAAGTCCAACCCTGGGACATCCAACATTAAATTTAGGAGAAATTCATGGTGGTGCTGCTCCAAATATCGTTCCTGGAGATTGTTATATCTATATAGATATAAGAAGCGTCCCCGGAATGACAAAGGAATACGTTTTTAACACCTTAAAATCCCTCACCCAAAAAGTGGATGGAAAATTTGAAGTGGAACTTTTAAGCTGGAATGAACCCCATGAAATTTCTCCCGACAACGACCTTGTAAAAGCCATACAAATCAATGGAAAAGATGTACTGGGATTTGAACCAGAACCTTTTGGTATGGGCGGTGGAACCTTTGCAAAAACATTAAATCTTGCAGGTATTACCTCCGTGGGATGGGGACCCGGTGATGATGAGGCATATCATGTCGCCAATGAATATGTAGAAATTAAACAATTGGTGGATTTTTCACTTATGACATGTCTAATAGCCATTGATTTATTAACTTAAATTAATTTCAAGGAATATTTTATGAATAACATAGCAATCTTTGATCTTGATGGCACTTTATTAAATTCCATTGGTGATCTCGTACTTGCCGCAAACAACACAAGAGAAAAATTTGGACTACCCCCTCTCCCTCAAGAAACAATCAAGTCCTTCGTGGGAGATGGGGTGGTCAAATTTGTAGAAAGACTCTTTAATTCACAACAGATAGAAGAAGAACTTAAAACCTTTAAAGAAGAATACATCTTACACATTGCAGATACGACAAAGCCCTATGAGGGTATAATGGAAGTTATCCTGAATATTAAAAGCAGAAATTTTGTAGTGGGGATACTATCCAACAAAAGTTCAAATTTGACAAATTTAGTTTTGGAAATGTTAAATATATATTTTTTCTTCGACTTTGTATATGGTGGGGATAATTTTCCAGAAAAAAAACCTTCTCCAATACCAATTTTAAAAATTTTAGAAGAATTTGACGGAAATAGAGGAACATCATTCATGATAGGAGACAGTTGCAACGATATTTTAGCTGGGAAAAATGCCGGTGTAAAAACCATTGGAGTTACATATGGTTTTTCACCAAGAAACTATATAAATGAGTGTAAACCAGATTTTGTGGCAAATACTCCCCTGGAAATAGAGAAATACATTATTTCAGATTAAAAACTTTCTTATAGGCATCCACTAAATTGGGAACAGAATGCTCCCAGCTTAGAAAATTTTCAAACCTCTCCCTTCCAAATTTCCCCATTTTTTCCCTCAAAGCCCCATCATCTAACAACCTAACTATAAGTTTTGCAAAATCCTCAACACTATTCTCTCTGGCATACAAGGCCGCATCCTTTGCACTGAAACTATTTTCCTTCAAATCAAAGGCAACTATTGGTTTTCCAAAATACATATACTCCATTATTTTATTCATTGTGGATCTATCAGACCAATCATTTTTGGGATCTGGATCTACACACAGATCACATGAAGAAAGATATTTAGAAAGTTCATCGTCTGAAATTCTTCCCGTAAAGAACATGTTTTTAATTCCCTTCTCCTTAGCATATTTAACCATATTGGGTTGTTCAGGTCCACCACCAATCATTACAAAAAGAACATCATCCCTTTCAAATTTATTTTCTATTAAATATGCAGCATCTATAAGCAACTCAACTCCATCCTGTTTACACATTTCTCCAAGATAACACACCATAAATCTTTTCCCCTGCTTTAACTTTTTTGATGGTTCATGGATCTTAAATCTTTTTGTATCAGGGCCGCTTCTGACAATAAAAATTCTATCTTCCTCAACCCCACCCCTTTTAATGGCAATCTCCCTATGAGAATTATTGGTGGTAATTACCACATCAGCAGTTTTAAATGTAAGTTTCTCAAGTAAAATTAAAGCTTTATAAAAGATATCTCCCTTCTTTTTCCCCATCTTAGCAAGATATAACTCCGGGGAGAGATCGTGATGATCAAAAATAAATTTCTTACCAAAAACCTTAAAAAAAATTCCTATTAAAAAAAATGTCTCAGGGGGATTGCAGGCATGTATTACATCAAATCCCACTTTAAAAAAAACCTTCCAGGTTAAGAAAAAGGTCATCCACCAGCAGTAAAAAAATTCCCAGAAAAAGGGGAAAAAGCCCTCTTTGGCCTCATATGGCTTATATCTAAAAACATTAATTCCATCAATTACTATTTCCTTCTCTAAATATTTCTTTTTGCCTTTCGGAGATATGACACTTACAGTCGCCCCATATTTTTTTAAAGTTAAAGCCTCCATCCACACCCTTCTGTCAAAGGGTACAGGCAAATTTTCAACAATTATCAAAACTTTTTTCCCCTTAAAAGGTAGTTCCTTCATTCTATATATCCCAGATCTCTTAATCTTTTTTTATATATCTCATCCTGAGCGGAAGTTTCCACCATCCCAACTGGATAAATTTCACTAAAATAATTCATGGGATTCAGCAAATCCCCATCAACTCCCCTCTCAAAAATATTTAAAATAAAGTTATTTTCAAACTCCCCACTAACTGGAATACCCCCCACAATGTTTATCAAAGGAGTAACATCAAGTGTAGTAATCGGGTTTAAAAGGCCCACCATCCTCATTCCTGAAAAAAGAGGTAAAAGTTTTCCCAATCTACACTCAAGCGACGGAAAATTAATCAGTATTGAAAGGGGACCATCCATCAAAAGCGGAAGTAAAAAACCTCTTCTCAATCCCTTACCCTTAACAACAAAAACACCCTGAGGATCGTGGTTCCCCGAAGCCATTTCAACAAATTTTAAATAAGTATCGAGAGACAACTTTTTCCCATTAAACTCCACACTTTTCCCCGATGGGAAACGGGTCAAAAAAGAGTGATACAACCTGATATATGTAAAATCTCCATCTAAAATTAACTCAACTTTTGAAAATATCTTTAAAGTCTCAAAAATAAAAACCAACTTTTCCCCATTTTTCTTTCCCCCTTTAAATCCAATATCAATGTGAGAATTCCATATTGTGTTATCTAAAATATTGACATCTTCAATTTCAAGATCTTTTATCAATTTAGCTATGTCAAAACTGTAAAGAGGATTATTCCTGGGACGGGAGCCATGATCTGAAAGGAGTATAACATTATATTTATCAAGATCAATCACCTCAGAAAAAATGGAATCCACCATCTGGTATGTTTCAAAAATTACATTCTTGTATTTATCCACATCACCTCTATCAAAATGCCACATTTCAGGAGAAAACCTTTTGCTCTCATAAAACTGATAAAATTTGTGCATTAAATCATCTGTAAGATTTGTGTAAAGGGCTAAAATTTCAATATTTTCTTCCTCCATCTTTTCAAGGGAAATCTTTAAAGCCCTTTTCAGAATTTCAACATCCCTATCCCTCTCACATAACCAGCGCTCTTCAAGTTTATCTTCTTCGCATTTTTTCTTTTCAATTTCAACTAAGGACTTAAATTCATCCTTCATATCTTCCGGATAAAAGTTATTATCATCGTCAAAACCATCAAATCTTCCCACCATGAATCCATCTATTATATAGGCAGGATAGTTCATCATCCAGTTTAGCACAGCACTTCTCTTACCCATTTCATTTGCCATAAGCCAGAAAGGGGGCTGTCTTATGTCATGGGACTTAAAAAGTTCCATCCCTGATGGATTTGTGGGATTAATAAATCCAGAGATCCCATGTTTTTTTTCACTAACTCCTGTTGCAATGGTACTCCAGATTATTGGTGACATTCTCCTACCAAATGTATCAAGAGGCATTGAAAATCCGTCTTTAACAAGTTTATCAAAAAATTTAAGTTTTCCTCTTTTTAAAAGTGGGGTTAAAAATCTCCAATCCGCTGCATCTACTCCCAAAACAAGAAGCGGAACAGAAGAAGTAGTGGATTTCTTTAACTTTCTTATAACAAAATTTTTCCTGTAATAACAATATTGAAAAATAAAGATTAATAATCCAGATAATAGAAAGAAATAATGGAAAAAAGGTAAACTTTTTAATCCCAGTCTTATAACAACTCCGCCAAGGTAAAAAAGCCCCACCTCTAAAAGAAACAATAAAACAAAAACCTGTGGTAAAAATCTCTTAAAAAGTATTATCCTAATTGGGATACCTGTTGGCAATGAACTTATAAGAAAATAGGAAACAAAGACCAAAAGAATAGAAATTGCAAGAGGTTGTAAAGTTAAAAAAATACTTTTAGAAAGGTGAAAAAGAATAAGGGAAATTCCCCCCATAAAAAAGGAAAAAAAGATAAAGGTAAAAAGGAGCCTTACAACCTTTACACTGAAATTTATGGGATATTTAAAATTTCTTTCACCTCTTTTTAAAGAAAAAATCAAAATAATAATAGAAGATAAAACTCCAGTAAAAAAGATATATTCATTAACCTCTAAAAGTAGAAAAAGTAGAAAAATAAAAGAAAGAATGAAAAAATATGGTAAAGTTTTTTTGTCCATTTATTCCTCGCATAAAAACTCAAAATTATCAACAATTTCCTTTCCATCCCATATTTCATCAACTATTTCAAAGGAGAATTTATCCACTTTGCTGTAAAACTTTTCCGAAAACAAACTCATCTTCCCATTTTCACCTTTTAAGACATTTAAACTTCCACTTTTATTTGAAAATAGTACACCAAAATTTTTCCTTTTCAACAGAAAAAATTCCTCCTTTCTTAAAACATCCCAGGAGGGGTGGAAATTGTAATATCTAAAACACTTCACTTTCCCATTAATTCCCTTCACACTGTTTCTGATCTGAATTTTATTCTTGCTAAAGATTAAATGCCTCATTATCTTTACTTTTTTATCAAGGGAAACTGAAAAATCTATCTCAATTTTATCCCCCAAAAATTTAACTTCTGATATTTCCCCTTTTTCAGGCAATTTTTTCCAACCAAAAAAGGATCTCATTTTATAAAAATTTCCATCAATTAAAAACACATTGTGAGCTGAAACACCTCTAAAATAACCCCTCAATTTGGGATCACATCTATAACAATAGGTTCCACTGTCCACTAAAAAGGGAAACTCTTTGAAAAAAATGATAAAAGAACCATTATCAGCATGGGAATGAACATAGAAGGGGGGAAGTTCTACCTCCCCACATTTCAAAATCAAAAAAAAGTCATTGAATAAACTATCCATGTAATACCCACTTTTCAAAGGAAGTAAAACTTTTTCAAGATCCTCAAAATATTTTGAATACAAATATCTTAAAAACAAATACCTTCCCCAAAGGGTAAAAGGAGGAGAAACTATATTTCCATCATCATTATCCCCAATGGAGATATTGTGCTTTAATGAAAAATAATTTTCTAAAAAATTAAACGCCTTCTTTACATTTTCCAAAAACTTTTCATCCGGCTTATCTTTAAAGAATAAATATAAAAACAACCACTCCAGAACCTGAATTTGATATGAAGTGCCTTCAAGATAAATTCCAAAGGGAGAGAATTGCCTGAAAAATTCTCTTTCTATTAACCTGGATATTTTCTCAGCCCTTTTATCATTACTAATTACTCTATAATAAGAATAGAGAGCGCACAATTCTCCCATATAGTGATTGTTTTTTGATCCAAAAAGAGATAGATTTTTCTCAATGGACATTCCAAGAAGTGTTAAATAGTTATAATATTTTTTTCTCTTATTCTCTTTTAGCTCTGAAATAAATATGGAAAATCTGACAAACCAGATGGATGCCTCAAGCCCATCTCGCCATATAAATCCATTTGGAAAAATATATTTTTTAACCTTTTCATTTAAAAAGGATTCCATTTCCCTCTCATCAACCTCCCCCTGCAGAAATTTCAGATAAAAGAAATCTCCCCTTTCAATTTCCTTTATCCTTCTTATCTTGGATAAATCTTTCCATCTTATGATATTCAAAAATATCTTTTCCCTTAGAAAATCTGGATATTCTTCTTTATCTATTTTAACTTTTTTTTCAAAGGAAGAATATTTTCCAAATTCCTTTAAAAAACTTTGGAGTTCAAAAAATAATTTAAGATCAAACTTCTTCTCTCTAATCAATCCAAATTTTTTCTGAAAGATAAAAAAAATAAAGGAGATATCCTGAAAAATTTTGTGCAAAATGGTAAATATTCTCAAAATCATTTAATCAATCTTTCATAGTAAGAAATTAACTTTTCTCCAACAATACCGATATCAAATACTTTTTTAACCAATGCAAAATTTTTTTCCCCCATATATCTCCTTTTTTCTGCATCTTTTATTAAAATTTTCAATTTCTCAAACAACTCCCTTTCATCACCTGGTTTGACAAAAAGGCAATTTTCGCCATCTTTCAAATAATCTTCTATCCCATAAATGGGAGTTGTAATTATGGGAAGTTTTGAAGCCATGGCCTCTAAAATGGAAATTGCAAAACCCTCCCTATATGAAGGAAGGACATAAATATCAGATGTTAAAAATTCCCTCAACTTATCATCTCCAGAAACCCATCCTTTAAATTCAAAAATATCAGATAATCCTTTCTCTTCAGTTATTTTTCTAACCTTATCCACTTCTCCATCACCACAAATGGAAAAAACAATTTTTCTTTTAATCTCCTCTGGAAGTAAAGATGCAGAATCCAAAAGAACATATATTCCTTTTCTCTTTTCCACCATCCCCATATATAAAATCTTAACCTTTTTAGAATCTCTTTGAAAATTAACTTCAAATCTACCGACATCTATAGGATTTTCAAGTACAAAAAACTTTCCTTCTATCCCAAGGAGTTCCTCCAACTTTCTCTTCCAGACCCCGGTCAAAACAAAAACACATTTAACCCTCGAAAACATAAAATCTGCCAACTTCTTTGCCAACTTGTTTCTTTTCAAAAAAATCTCAAAATCTGATCCATGAAGGTGAAAAAAAATATTACTTACCCCAAAAAACTTTAAAAGAGAAAAGAGAATAAACTTTCTGAAAAAACTACCCCGTGCAGAAAGGTGTATGTGATATACATCAAATTTTTCCCTCAAAAGGGTAAAAAATAAACTAAAAAAACCTTCAACAAACTTAAAGATTCTCCCAGCAAGAGTTCCCTTTTTATATGTGGAAATATATTTGAATTTAACACCTCTTTTCTCTAAAAAATCTAAAAGTAAACCGGCAACAACAGATATCCCAGCATATTTTCTGGGAACAGGGCCTATCATTAAAACTTTAAACTTTAAATTTTCTTTTCTCATCATGACTATACCTAAAAATTATTCCCACAGCCCCAAAAAAGAAAAGAGAAATGATTATGGTATTTACAGAATATGAAACTAACATTATAAACAATAGACTCACCATTTCCAGAAATATTCCAAGATTTAAGGCTGAAATAAGTTTATCCTTTTTTAAAAAAAATATGTAATTATCATATCCCTTCAAAAGGATATACATATAAAAAGAAAAAAATGTTAAAAATCCGAGTATTCCAATTTCGCTGTATACCACGGGCATAAACATATCCATTGTATTTAGATATCTAAAGGGACCAACATAAAGGGCATATTTTTTTTCCACCACACTTGGAAATATTTTAGTTATTGGACTTCCAAATCTTCCGGGCCCCACCCCAAACAGTAAATGATCTCTTAAAACTTTAAAGGAGGTAAAAAAGGCATGTGCCCTAAAATAAAAGCCTTCTCCCATAAAATCCTTTTCAAATCTCACAAAAAAATCTAAAAATTTTTCAAGAAAAAGGGATAAATTTACCATCAAAGGAATTGCAACTGAAAAAATGAGAAAATAAAAAACCTTCTTAGAACGGGTCAAAAGTGAAAAGAGAACAATTGTTATAAAAACTCCAACCACAGCCTGGCGGGAAAAGGAAAAAAATATAACAAAAAGTACAATTAGTAGATAGAAAAAATATTTTTTCTCCTTAAAAAAATAAAAGAAAGAAATCAAAAAATTAAAACCTATAAGTTCAAAATTTGCCATCTTATTGCTGTGATCTAAAATAGTAGAAATTCTTGGAAAAGCAAAATAATCCTTTTTAGGAGCAAAATCTCTACTTGTAAATAAAAATGGAATTTTATATTCAAAAAATCTGAGTCCCAGGTATTCTATTATCCCCAACAAAGCTATTCCAACGGTTGTAAAAATTATAAAACGGCTAAATTTCTCAATATCACTCCTGTCATATGTAAAACCAGAAAAAAACAAAGGATATACAAATTGTTTTCCAAGGGATATTACCCCAAGTAAAAATACCACCCAGTAATATCCATTTATTAAAAAGGAACACATGGAAATAAATATAAAAAAGAGAAAAAAAACAAGGAAAAAACTGTTTATTTTTATCTTTTTATGATGGATAAAGAGCAAAAGTAAAAATATAAAAAGTATCAGAAAAATGTTTCCGGATCTGTAGAAAAAGTTGTTTCTAAAAAAAAAGAACCACAGAGGGGTTTTTAACAACAGGAAAACTATTGAAAAAAAGTAAAGGTAGATTATAAAAGAAGATAATCTAATTTTTCTCATCTATAAATCCGACTTATTCTTCCTTTTCAAAAAATCAACTAAAAAAATCCTGCTATTTCGGGGCATGGCAATTATAAAAACAAAAATATATGACACAAATACCAAAAAGGCAACAGCGAAAATTCTAAATATTTCCCCTAAAAAATAATTTTTAAAAAAGTATCCAACAGTGGCAGCCACAAAAGAAGCAAAAAGTATCGAAAAATAGGCCTTATTAAAGGGGTGCAATTTAAATATTATGTACAACTCAATTCCCCTTAAAAAATTTAAAACAAAAATAGAACTTCCTGTGGAAATAGCAACCCCTAAAACACCATATTTGGGAATAAGCGTAAGATTTAATATAATACTTAAAATGGCAACAGAAAAACTATTATAAAAACTAAGTTTGGGATAACCACATACAGCCACAATATTTCCTGCAGACCCCACAAGCACATTTACAAGTTGAGCCACAGTTAAAATCAAAAGAGCCCAAAATCCCTTATCAAATCCCTTCCCAAAAAAGAGTAATAATTCTTTTCCCATCAAAAAATAAAATATGGCAAGGGGAATAGTAAGGGCAATTCCCCACCAGGTTATTTCCCTGTATAGTTTCTCTATTGATTTAAAGTCCTTTCTTGCAAAATTTTCGGAAATAATGGGAGTTAAAATAGAATCAAATGCAGAGTAAAAAAGTATAAGCACCATTGTGAGTCTTGTTGTAAGGGAATATACCCCAACATCTCCGAGAAAGGCAAAAAATCCAAGGAATAAAATATCCATCCGATTGATCAAAAAATTTATAAAGGCATCGGAAAAAAGATTCAACCCATATTTAAATTCATTTCCAATATTAATAACAGCCTTTGCATATTTAATTCTCTTAAAAATATTTTCCCCTTTTAAAATCCTAATCCCCACATAAAAACTCACAAAGAGAACAACTGTAGAAGCAAAAAAATAGGATAAAATTGTTGACATACTTCCAAGTCCTGAAAGGAGCAACAACAATAACAAGTGTAAAAATGTTATTCCAACCCTTTCAAGAAGAGCCCTTGTCCCAGAGTGCTTTAAACCTTCAATGAAATATAGAGTCAGTTGAAGTAGTGTATGGATGGGTATAAAAAAGAGGAGTAAATAGAAGAATTTGTCATATTCCCCTTTGAAAAAATTCCTTATAAAAAAATTTCTATTTAAATAAAGGATAAAAACAAGGCAAAGTGAAAAAAAAAGTGGAATTGTGAAACCACTCAATAGCATCCCCTTTAACTTCCCAAACCTTCCTTTTACTATGTAATACTGAACATATTTTATAAAAGAATATTCCCACCCATGCCTTGAAATTAGCGTAAAAAAAGCCACAAAGGTTAAGACCATTGAATAGGCGCCAAAAACAGATTTACCAAAAAAATGTGCAATTAGATACACTATTAAAAATCTCACCAGTTGTTGAAAAACAAAGCTGAAAATCCACAGAGATGAATTTTTAAAGATTTTTTTTCTTACATCTTCCATAATTTAAGTGGATTTTATTTTAAATAATGGAAAATATCAATAAAAAAAGCCCCCTTTAAAAGGGGGCTATATTATTAAACAGATTTTTTTAATATGGTAAGGCTATGCAGTTTGAATTACCTATGTAAGATCCACCCGTTGTATCATCCACATGGGATTTCCATCCCCATCTTCCTGTTGAAGGATCAAAGGTGCAAAAATCACATTTTCCATCTTTGTTGTAATCTCCAGGAACAGGTATTTTCCCTGAACCACCACCTAAATATCCGGCTATAAAATTGTTATCAAAATTTGTAGAAGATTTTCTGATTGCCCACCTTCCTGTGGATTCAGTATAAACGCCTAAGTCAGTTAAACCATCTCCATCATAGTCACCAAGTACTACATATTGAGAACCTGCCCCAAGATATTCGTTAAGGAAGTTGGTTGGTGAATAATTATTTGAAGATTTTAAGAAACAGAATCTGGACCAATCCTGTCTATAAAAACCAATATCTGCCTTTCCATCTCCATCTATATCACCAACAAGAGGTATATATCCATTCCCCCAATAAAGGGATAAAAAGGTACCATCTGATGATTTCTTAATAACCCATCTTCCACTATTAGGTCTATAAACTGCGAGATCTGCCTTTCCATCTCCATCATAATCACCTGGAACAGGCACATAGTTTACGTGATAAGCAATTCCCATTGTCTTTGTAGCAACAGTATAAGAATTTGAAGATTCAGCAACTTTCCACTCATTGGTATCAACCTGAAATACAGCAGGATCATCTATCCCATCTCCATCATAGTCTGCTGGACAGGGAATGGAATTATCGTCCCCAAGATAAAAAGAAAATGTTGAACCATCAGAACTCTTCTTGGCTATAAATCTGTGAAGAGAGGTATCCCACAAAAGTTGATCTGTATATCCATCTCCATCAATATCGCACTTTCCTACAACAACTTTACCATATACACCAAAACTATCTGTAGAAGTTGTTGCACCAAGAGAAACAGGGCCACCATTTGCAGAGGTCCACTTTGTGGAAAGTGAAAGAGCATGAGGTGCGGTGGAACCAGATGTATCAAAACCAAAAGTATTTCCATTTTCAAGATCCTTTGCTCTAAAGCAAATTGTTGCCACAAAATAGTCCCCTGCATCTGCAGCTTCATCTGTCTGAGCATCTACAACTGTCACAAAACCATTTGCGTGATCTTTATCTGTTGCCGTAAAAGTGGAACTTCCTGAAAAATAAGTACTATCTCCCGTTTCTGCTCCAAGATAAATAAAATTATTTGAATCAAAGGTAAGAGGAATGACATATCCTCCAAGTCCCACACCACTTTCAGTTATATTCACAAGAACCCTGACAGACATAACACTGCCATATAAAGGAGAAGTAACTCTATAATGTACAGTGGCATTTTGCGTTGGACTACCCTGAGAAAAGGCAAAAACGCCCATTAAAAGTAATGCAAAAACAATTAGTAATTTCTTCATTTAAAAACCTCCAGTCAAATTTTTTCAAATTATATAAGGTAAAATATACCCTAAAAAGGGTGCACTATTTTCTAAAAATTATTACACTTTCTGAACAGTATTTTTTTAAAAAGGGAAAAATTTTTAAAATAATCTCATCAAGAAAAAACAACATCAGTATAAAAGGCCTTACAGCAAAATTATTTCTGTATCCAAATAGCCTTTTTACTGTTGAAAGAAAACTCATTTCAATTACTTCAACTCTTTTAAAATTCAATCCGATTTCCTCTATATCTTTATATTTTAGAGTATCTTCAATACCCAGAAGTCCTTTCTTTTCCCAGGTTTTCTTTCTAATCTTTTCAAGAAATTTATTTTCTCCCAGATTCTCAGCAAAGATCGCTACCCCTCCATCCTTCAAAATTCTGTAAAGTTCTTCTCCAATTCCATCATATTTTTTTATATGGTGTAAAACCCCATGCCCAAAAACAATATCAACACTTCTATTCTTAACCCCTAACAAAGAAGCATCTCCACAAAAGAAATATGGAAAATTTTTTAGTTTTCCATTCCTTTCAAGATTCCTCTTCCTCTTTAAAGCCTTTAAAATTGAAATCTGGGAAAAGTCAAAGCCTGTTACTTTATCAAAATATTTTGAAAAAAGAAGCGATATCTCTCCACTTCCACATCCATACTCAAGCAAGATACATTCACTTTTGTAATAACTTTTTAAGATTTTTAAAGCCCTTCTATTTCTAAAACTTCTTATATAACCACTTTTCAAATAATTCCCAAAGTACCAATTTTCAACTTCCTTTAAATCTACTTTTTCCCTTTCATTCTTTCTCATCTCTTCAAAATGTCTCTTTTCAAAGATCCTGTTGTCCACAACCACCTCACATTTTCATTATTTCTTTTTCAATTTTGTATGAAATTTTTTTCCAGAAAAATTTCAAAATTAAGCAAAGTCCATATCTCCCTGAATCTATTTTTCTTTTCTTCAAAGTGATCATCCAATATCCTGGATACATATTCTTCACTAACATATTTATATATTCTTCCACTTTTCTTTCCAATAATCTCAAGTACCCAATCCTTTAATTCACTTTTAAACCAGTTATCAATTGGAGTGGGAAACCCCCTTTTTTTTCTATATATTATTTCCCTGGGCAAATATTTTTCCGCTATTTTCTTTAAAATATACTTTCCCTCAAGTTTTCTCACCTTAAATTTAGATGGTAATACCATGGCCCTTTCAACCAGAACATTATCCATAAAGGGGCACCTCGCTTCAATTGAAGCCCCCATGGTCATCCTATCTCCTCTCTCAAGTAAGTTATCTGGTAACCATAACTTCAAATCCAGATAAAGCATTTTGTACAAATTGTCCCCTTCAATCCCATCCACATCTTTAATAAATAAATCACCCCTAAAATCCCTTTCCCTGATAAAAGATGGATTCAATATTTTAAGTATCTCTTCATTGGATGTGGTAAAAAACCAACTCAAGTGCCTTTTAAAATCATCTTTGTTGGAAAAGGAATTTAAAGCAACCTTTAATCTTCTAAGCCCATAGGGTAGATTATGAGATATTTTTTTTAAAAGTAAAGAGGGGAAAAATGAGAATAAAAAAGAAAATCTATCATAAATATACTTTGGATACCCTCCAAAAATCTCATCACTTCCCTCTCCCGTTAAAACCATCTTCACACTTTCAGAAGCCATTTTTGACATCATATAAATTGGGATATCTGCAGGTTCTGTTATGGGGGCATCTCTAAAATATACTAATTTTTCTATATTTTCAGGGTAGTCATTGGGTTTCAATATAACTTCTGAATGTTCTGTTCCAAAATATTTTGAAATCTTCCTCGCAAAGGGCAATTCAGATCCCTTTAAATCAAATCCAACTGAAAAAGTCTTTAAAGGATTAACTCCAAATTCATGCATCAAAGCCACAACTAAACTTGAATCAACTCCACCACTTAAAAAAGCACCAAATCCCACATCGCTTCTCAATCGCAATTTAACAGATTTTTTTATTTCAGTCTCAATTATTTCCACCGCTTCCCCAAACCTTTTGGGAACATTCAATTGGGGAGGAACTTCCCAGAATTTTTTCATATTCAAACCCAAATCTGGACCAACCTCCCCAAAATATCCCGGTAATAATTTCTTTATTCCTTTAAAAAAGGTCTCTGGAGCAGGAATATATCTAAATTTTAAATAGTTTAATACCTCACCCTCATTCAATTCCTTGACCACATATGGATTTTTTAAAATTGCCTTGATTTCAGAACCAAATACAAAAATCCCCTTTCCTCCATCCAGATAATAAAAAAAGGGTTTTTTCCCCAATCTATCCCGTGCAAAAAAAAGTTTTTTTTCAAACCTATCATAAATCACAAAGGAAAACATTCCCCTGAGATGCTTAAAAAAATCCCTCCCAAAGTTTATATATAAATTTAACAATACCTCTGTATCAGAATTGGTCTTAAAAGTTACACCTTTCTCCTCAAGCAGAGATTTCAACTCAAGATAGTTATAAATTTCACCATTATATACAACCACAAACCTTCCATCTTTAGAAAAAAGAGGTTGTCTTCCCCCTTCAATATCAATAATTGAAAGTCTTCTGTGCCCTAAAGCCACCCCATTTTCCAAAAAATACCCCTCCTCATCCGGTCCTCGGTGATGGAGGGAACCGGTCATCTTTTTAAGAATGTCTAAATTAACAATATCTTCATAAATACTATAAAAACCGCAAAAACCACACACTTTATACCTCTTTATCACATATCTTCTGGAATCGTAAAAGTAACCTTGGTAAATTTCCCCTTCTCAGACTCCACCCAGATCTTTCCCCCAAAATATTCAACTATTTTTTTTACAATTGACATACCAAGCCCTGTTCCCTCGATATCCTTTTCCCCCACCCTGTAAAATTGTTCAAAAATATGAGGTAAGTCCTCTTTGGATATACCTATTCCATTGTCCAGAACAAAAAAGTGATAAAAACCATCCTTCTTATAACAACCTATTTCCACCTCTGCTCGCACCTTTTCTGGATCACAATATTTCACTGAATTACTTATCAAATTTTTGAAAATTTGTTCCATCAAACTCTTATTGGCCTTTATGGTAGGAAGATCTGGTTGAACGAAAAACACGACATCTATATCTTTATATAAATGTTGAAACTCAGAAACTATCCCATCTACTATTTTAAAGGTATCCACCAGCTCAATTTCGTAATCAAAATTTTGAAGCCTTGAAAATTGCAATATGTCCTCTATCATCTTTAACATGACATTTGCCTCAAGTTCCATCATCCTGAGTTGTTCTTTTCCATCCTCATCAAGTTTTTCCAATTGATTTTCTTTAAACAGTTCTATAACCCCCAACATAACTGCTATGGGATTTTTTAAGTCGTGAGAAATAATATGTATAAATGATTTTAATTCCTTATTCACACTTATTATTTCATCTCTCAATTTTTTCTCTTTGGTTTCATCTCTAAACATCCACAATCTTCCAGAAAACCTGGAATTTACTATAACAGGGGAACTATAACAGAAATAATCATACTCATTATCGTTAATTTTGACTTTCAAATAGTCCTTAAATAAAAAATTTTCATTTGAGAAATTTTCGAGAAAAATTCTATTTCCAACACCATCCTCTTTAAATTTATCCTTTAATCTGAAATTCACATCTTCAAGACTTTTCAACTCCAATTTATCCTTAAATCCAAACAATTTAAAAAATATTTTATTTACTTTAAAAACCTTCCTATCAGCATTACAAATCAATATTCCATCCAACTCACTTTCAAGAATTGAATCCAAAAACCTGTTATATCTTTTTAAAAGTTCATTTATCTTTTTAAGTTCCTCATTTTTATCCTTTAATTCTTTAGTTCTTTTATTTACCTTTTCTTCCAGATTTTCATTTAGTTCCTTTAATCTGTTTGAATACTCCTTTTGTTTTTCAAGTGAAGAAACAAGTTC
>Ga0256842_1000794_pt1 | contig 27360 bp, 24 predicted proteins | sample 4559240metaG_FD_185973 | JGI IMG/M metagenome (GOLD analysis project Ga0256842, IMG submission 185973) | Hydrothermal vent microbial communities from Guaymas Basin, Mexico - 4559-240 | ecosystem: Environmental > Aquatic > Marine > Hydrothermal vents | place: Mexico: Guaymas Basin | collected... | reverse complement strand
ATCTCTTTGTGGATGGGAATTATACCTCAAAAAGATTTTGTTTTCAAGGGTTTTTTTCAAAATTTTTGCAAAAGATGCATCGGTCCGAAAAGATGGTGAGCTTTTTCGTTCAGAATGAAGGTGTGGTTGTATGGGTGCTCCAGTGTATGCCGTTTGAAACGCGATGCCTCCGGGATTTTCAGGATCGTTTTGGCAATACCCCCAAAGAGAATCAGCTCTACATCGCCATCGAGCCGCGAAAGAAGCGTTTTGACAAAAGGCTGCCACGCCCTCGCATGACGGGCGGATAATTTTTTATTCTCGAAAACCAAAGCGGCATTGAGTAGCAAAACACCGCTTTTTTCAAAATTTTCACGTAACTGTACGATCGAGTCTATCAGGTCGCTTTTGTCGATGGATGCGATAGCCGGCTGCGATAGATCATCGGGTTGCAGCAGCCCCTCGGCTACAAGCGCCATCTTTATGAAGTTGCGTAGGCTCGTTGCGCGGTTGACGGTTTTACTGAGGCCGGATGGCGAAAATATCTCTTTGACGGCACCATCTATAAAGGCGTAACCGGTGGCGGAGGCTTCACGCGGATAGGGATCTTGCCCAAAAAGAATATACCGCACTCTATGTTTTGGCAGGCTTTTGAAAGCGGCAAAAATATCGCCGGAGGATGGGATATACAACCCTCGCTCGAGAAAATCTTTGTAGTCCGGGCTCAACGAAGAGAATGCGGCACATATGTCGTCGCGCCAGGAAGCATGGATGTCAATCATGGATTTTTGAAAATTTAAGCACCAACTCCACTTCGCCTTTGCCCAGTCGTAACTGTTTGGCGATCGTGGCGCTGTCTAGCCCCTGGTTGTGCAGCTTGATAATTTTCTGTTCATCGGGGGCTATATGGTCGGTGGCGAATGTAACTTTGCGCACCTGTCCGTCCAGACGCTCCACTCTCGCCTTAAGATCCGATTGTATCGTGTCGATCTGCTCTTGAAGATATGCGATCTCTCTTGCAAGCGGCTCCACCAACTCATGCATCATACCCTCATCTATCTGCACAGGGTGGGATTCTTCCATTTTTGTCTCGAAATCAGCCAATTCGCGGGCAACTTCTTTGCGAAGCGATTCGATGGATTTTGAGAGTCTGAAGATCTCCTGGTTGGCCCCATCTATTCCAGCCTCCATCATCGCCAACTTTCTTGCCGTATCTCTATCCTTGATAGCGATATAGATGATAATGATAAGCATGACGCCGGCCAGAGCGGCTATCGTCAAAATCGTCTCGTTCATAGACTTTTTCCCTTCATCTCACGGATCATAACGCGTTCTCTGGCTGCAACATAACTGCTCCACTCTTTTTCGTCACGTTCATGCAGACGCACTATTTTGGCCAGGCGATCGTCGATAGCGTCAAACCAAACGCCCATGTCACGTTTCGGAAAAAGCGGCATCGAGATACGTCCGTAATATCTCGTTTTTGGGGTCAGCTGAGGCTCTTTTAGCCTGAAATACTCGAAACCTATAGACTCTATATCTCCACCAAAGGGAAGCTCCAGTCGCCTGGGCTCCTCATTTTTGACGATCTGCGTAAGCTGATCCACTTTTCTATGAAGCTCGACAATCAGATGCAAAAGCACCGGATCGCTCTCTTTCGTCTCGCCTCGAGCCTTGGCTATCTTGAGCCACTGACCTATCGGATCCTCATCGGTTTCACTGAGGCGTTGATACTCCCGCTCATACGCATCCGCCTGCTCGTCGGCCGGAGCGAAAGATATCTCCAGCGGAGCCGGAACCAGTCGCATCGTATCACTCATCGAATACTCCTGTCGAGAATGATGAAAAATAGATACACAAACCCCAGATACCCGTTTACCGTAAAAAATGCGCGGTCGATCTTGGCAAAATCAAGACTTACGATACGGTGCTCATAGGCAAGCATCGTTGCAGCGGAGATCACGGCCATCCATCCGAAAAGCCCCAGCGACGCTTCGGCGGTAAAAAAAGCCCAAAAGAGTATGGCTACAGCATGAAATATGCGCGCCAAAAACATCGTACACTCGCTGCCATAGCGCGATGGGATCGAATAAAGACCCGCCTCTTTATCGAAATCTATATCCTGTAAAGAGTAGAGCAGATCGAATCCCGCCACCCAGAACATCACTCCGGTAGCCAGAAGCAGCGACCACATCGGAATCGCCCCGGACACCGCCACCGCTCCGGCGATAGGTGCAAGGCCCAAAGAGAGGCCGAGCATGAGATGCGCTGCTTCCGAAAAGCGTTTGAACCAGGAGTATCCCCCCAAAATCAGCAAAATAGGAAACGAGAGCCAAAAGGCCAAGTCGTTTATGGCATAGGCGGTCGCGACAAAGATAATCGCATTTATGATTATAAGCAGACGCATCTGTGTGGGAGCGAAACGGCCATCGACACTGGGGCGGTTTTTGGTGCGGGGATTCAGAATATCGATATCGCGGTCGAGATAACGGTTCACGAGCATCGCAAAATTTCGCGCACTGACAGCCGCCAATGCGCCAAGAAACAGCAACCGCCAGCCAAACCATCCATCCGCGGCGACAATCATCGCTATGAATATAAATGGCAGTGAAAAAACAGTATGCTGAAACATTATCAGTTCATTAAAATCCCTAAACCACTTGAATGCCTTCACTGCACACCTTTTTTAAAGCCCATTTTATCATATAATTGCCTTTTGGGAATCTCCAAAAAACCCTATGCAAAACACAGAAGGTAATGTCGTGGTAGGTTTTCACATGTTTAACCGCGATCGGGTCGAGGAGCTATAAGCCCAAATTCATCCTACCTTTGGACTTTGTGAATACATAGGGGTGTAATAAAGGTGCTCATATGAAAACTATCGCCATTCTAGGCCCAACCGCTTCGGGAAAGACCGAGCTTTCCATCAGGCTGGCCAAACGCCACAATGCCACAATCCTCTCTTTGGACTCTCTTGCCATATATAAAGAGATCGATATCGCATCGGCCAAACCAACTCCAAAAGAGCGATCCGGCGTGCCTCACTTCGGTATCGATGCAATATCTCCCGATACCCCCTTCGGTGTCACGACCTTTATGGATATCTATCGCGAAGCGGCAGCCTATGCAAAACAAAGCAGTCGTTCGCTTCTGATTGTGGGGGGCACCGGCTTTTATCTTAAAACCCTGATGGAAGGAATATCCCAAATACCCTCCATCGATGCCGACACCGCTGCAAAAGTGACCTCCATGATGAAAAAAAGAGAAGATGCATATCGTTTTTTGAGATCCGTGGACGCGACTTACGCTTCACGAATCCCATCCGCGGATAGATACCGCATACAGAAGGGTCTCGAGATCTATTTTCAGACCGGCCAGCCGCCCAGCCGCTATTTTGCAAAACATCCACCAAAGCCCATCATAACCGATCTGTCTCTTTTTGAAATAGGAGTGGAACGTGATGTTTTGGCACAAAGAATATCCCAGCGAACCGAGAAGATGATAGAGATGGGGCTTGTTGACGAAGTGGCGGCGCTTGAGAAGCGTTACGGTCGCGCCCACAACCCCATGAAAGCGATCGGCATCGTCGAAGTACTGGAATATTTCGACGGCAGACTTTCATTTGAAGAGATGAAAGAGCGTATCGTTATCCATACACGGCAGTTGGCCAAGCGCCAAAGCACTTTCAACTCGACTCAGTTTCCCGACCACCTCAAAGCGCCCAAAGAGGTTATCGAAGAAAAAGTCGACAAGCAGCTCTCGGGTACCTAAGGAACCGAAAGGGCCTGGACGCAAAGCTTACCCCAGGCACCTGAATTTTTCACCTTCGAACACTCTTTGAAACTCTTTTTTGAGGCATCTTTTTTATTCAGAAGATTAAACAATACTCCCTGCTCATAGAGCCACCTGGCCTTTTGCTCGCCTTTAAGAGGCAATTTTTTCATGGACAATGCAATCTTTAGCGCCCGGTCATACTCCTTGCGCTCTTTCAGCACCCTTATCGCCTCGAACTCCGCCCACGGCGAATAAGGATGCGCACCAAGCCTGTTTTGCAGCGAAATGAGTTTTTGCAAAAGCCAAAGTTGCTGCATCGCATCGCCATGCTTTTTGGCGGCGTTGTAGCCCATTCGCAACACTTCAGCCATTCGAATATCTCTTTTGAACAGATCGGCCATCTTGTGGATCAGAACCATCTCTTTTGCATACATGCCCAGTGCATCGTATGCCTTTACTTCGTCCCAAAGAAGCGTCGGGCACTTTTTTTCCGCCTTATCTTTCAAAAGAGTGCGCAAATCCTGTGCAGCCTTCGATGCTTCACGATAATTTTTCATCAGCGTCAAGACATGCAGGTCCCTACATAGCCACTCTGTGCGTGATTTCATGTCGTTGTCGAGAAGATGCTTGGTGGCGATGTTGTGCGCCTTGTCGTACTGGGCATATTCAAGATAGCACTTAAACAAAAATGTATCGTCTTTTGGTGGTGGTTTTATATCAAAATCTTCGACCAAGGCGATACCATTTTTGCAATCTCCATTTTGCATATAACGCCTCAACAGTGCCGCAGCCGCTTCTTTTATGGCATCAAGTGCACTCTCTTTTGCATCTGGAGACTTCATCGCTTCGACTGCCCCTTTGGCGGCCAATATTTCATTGTATCTCTTTTGTGCAAGCAGTATTTTCAACTTGGCCACCAATGCTTTATCGGCAATATCACTACCGACATACTCATGTATGAGGCGTTCGTATTTCTTTAAAGCTTCTGTAGCATTCATATCCTGGCTCACTGCAAACAGTGCATCCAGATTCTCTTTAGCCTTGTCGCTGTGGCTGCCGAAAGGAAATTCATCTAGATATCTTTCATACCAGTCGATCGCATCTTTCACATGCTTTTGGTCATCGTACCACTCCGCGATTTCAAAAAGCACATCCTCATACATGCTATCGATTTTCCGAAGATGTTTCAAAAGCTCCTTGTTTATATCTATTGCCAGATTGTATATCCCATGTGAAGCCAATTGTTTTGCGATGTGATGGGCATCTTCGATATTTTTTAGTATGAATTTCGGATTCTTTTCCCATATCTTACGAAGATATTTGGTTGCTTCCTTTATCTTGCCGCGATCCATATACCTTATAGCCAGTTTATAGGCCGCCAGCGATGCTACATCGATCTCTTTAGCTCTATAGTAGGCCTCAAGATACCGCTTTATCGCTTCTTTTGCCTTGCCATTGATATAGAGCTGGTCACCTAGATAGATAAGACCCAAATTTGCATATCTGCTTCCTTTGTGCTCGTTGATGAGGCGATCGAAAAAATAACTGGCATCACTGACAAAACCCGTAGCGCTATATACCCGTGCCATGATCAGAAGCACTTCGGGCAGATATTCATCGGAGGTATATCGTTTGATAAAAATTCTTCCAAGCTTTATAATTTCGTCAGCATGTTCCTTCATATCCATCTTCGCCAGTGCTTTGATCTTGTATCGTAGAAAATCGGATGCAAATATCGAATTTGGGTACTGCCGCAAAGCTTCGGACGCCAAATCATAGGCTTTTGCATACTTATGAGATTCAAAAGCCTGCTTAACGGCGATAAATCTCTCGACATCCTTGTTGTCTTTCATAAAAACCGGCTGCCCGTTTATATCCACAGCCCCGACAGACGGTATGGCATAATCGCTGAAATCCAGAGGAAACGAAAGCCTATCGACAAAGTGTCTCTTTTTCCCGAGATATGGCGGGGTTTTTTCATATCCGACTGCCGCCCAATGCCTGGAATATTTCGGCTTGCTCGCTTCGACGACAGGTTTTATATATATTGGAGGAGGCAAAGGGTAAATGAGACTTCTCTTTTTAGGCACGATATGCACTTCAAAAGGACAATTTCTTTTGCCTTTTTCAAAAAAAAGCAGGTTGAAAAAATCGCTTTTAACGGGCACAAGTCTGCTTTCAGGTAGATTTTGAAAACAACATTCATACCGTTCAGGCTCTCCGGTTTTCGATATTCGGGTGCTGCATGAAAACGGCGTTTTGTCTCTTATGTGTAAAATGACATAATCACTGTTTTTTTCGATACCTCGTTTTAGGTCGATTGTCATCGCTTCAATGGAGCAAAATGAGAGTAGAAAGAGAGTGAGCGCAATTTTTTTTAAAATTTCATGCTCCTGATAGAAAAGTTCTGACCCTGATTCGCTAATAGCGGTGGGTCAGAACAAAAGTAGCCATACTTAAAATCCGCTAGCCTGAACGTATGCGGTAATGAACTCCATCATCGGATCGACCGCCAAGACAGCGAAAACCGTGAGGAAAACGGACAGACCGATAATTGTCTGAAGTGGTTTCGATGCATTTTTCATATACACAGTACCCTCACTTTCGGACGGACTTTTCAAGAACATATAGACTATGAGCTTCAAATAGTAATATGCCGCTATCGCACTGTTGAGCGCCATAATAAGAGCTAAAACAATATAATCACTATGGATGGCCGCAGCCATTATGGAGAGTTTTCCCCAAAACAGCGAAAACGGGGGTACGCCAGCCAAAGAGAGCATGAAAAGAGCCATGACGACAGCGCCAACAGGCATAATGTGTATCATTCCAGAGAATTTCTCGTATGGATGGTCGAATCGGCCGTCACCCCATACAGAAGCTTTGTGGCGAGATACCCACAGCATCGCAAATGCTCCAAGGTTCGTAAACAGAAAGAGTATCCAGTAGAGAAAAAGTGAGCTGTTGGCCTCCGTCGTACCTATCATTATGGCAGCCATCACGAATCCTGCATGGGAAATGGAGCTGAAGGCAAGCATTCGCTTGACATCGTGCTGCACCAGAGCGATGACGTTTGCAAGGGTCATCGTAACGACGACCGCAGCGTAAAGAATATCTCTGACCCACACTATATCACTATGGATAAAGAGCTCGAAGATACGCATCGCAACGACGAATCCGGCGATTTTGGGCACAACAGACATATAACCGGCCAATGCAGCGCTGGCTCCTTCGTATACATCCGGAGTCCATGTATGGAACGGCACCATTGAAAGCTTGAAGCCCAAAGCGGCGATCATGAAAGAGATACCGACCAGTGCGACCGTCATATTCGCAGCGCTGGCGACAGAAAGAACTTCAGCGATTTTATAGAGTTCGACACTGCCTGTAAGTGCATAAAAAATCATCGAACCCATTACAAAAAATCCGGCCGCCAATGCACCCATCGTAAAATATTTTATAGCCGCTTCGAAAGATCGCTCACGGTTGTGCAGTGCGATCAGTGTATAAAGCGCAAGGCTTGCCGTCTCAAGACCGACAAAGATCAAAATCAGGTTATCGGTCGCGACCATAAACTGGAATCCAGCAACCATGAAAAGGAACAGGGCGAAAAATTCCGGATAGCTATACTCATGGAATCGCCGCGATGTCAAAGCGAGCGGTGTGAAAAGCATTGATGCGAAAAGTATTATGATTTGCGACAATACCGCCAAACCATCGACAAGCATTACATCGAAAAAACCGCGATCGCCAAGCTTTTGACCCAACACGGCACCAAGATCCACAAAGAGAATAAGCACGCTCAGCATCACATACAGCGTCTTGTCGATATCTTTTTTGATCAGATCGATTATCAAAATACCCAGAGCGCCCGCGATAGCGATTAACATCGGGGCAAGCGTACCGAGGTTCAGCGATTCCATGCTGACTGAAATTGGCTCTAACATTATTCCGCCTCCCTTTTGATGACCGTAGGACGAATCACGCTCTTGGCTTCGCTGGTCATCGCTTTTTTATGCATAAATGATACAAGCGCTTCGACACTTGTATTGATAGGCTCAAGGACAGGCTTGGGGTAAACGCCTAGCCAGATAGTGACGAGCACCAAAGTCCAAAGAGCCATACTCTCTTTCCCGTCAAGGTCATTGAGCTTTCTGTTTTTCTCATGCACCACCTCTCCAAAGAAAACTCTTTTATAGAGCGTAAGCATGTATACCGCACCCAGAATGATACTCGTTCCAGCAAGAATAGTCATCGTGTGCGATACCTGATAAAAGCCTGCGAGACTGAGAAATTCGCCCACAAAACTCATAGTGAGCGGCAAGCCTACGGATGCCATGGCCATGATTCCCATTACGGTCGCATAGCGTGGCATCACCTGGGCAAGCCCTCCAAATTCGCTTATCAGCTTGGTATGGCGCCTGTCATAGATAACGCCAACGAGCATAAACAGCGCACCACTGACGACCCCGTGACTCAGCATGAAAAAGACCGATCCGGTAATTCCCTCGGGGTTCATGGCAAAGATTCCCAGTACGATGACACCCATATGAGAAACAGAGCTATAAGCGATGACCTGTTTCATATCTTTTTGCGCATAGGCAACCATAGCCGTATAAATGATCATGATGAGTGACAATATCGCGACAGGGTAGATCATATGGACCGATGCATCAGGAAACATGGGAAGAGGCAGTCTTACAAGCCCGTATGTACCCATCTTCAGCAAGACGGCAGCAAGAATAACCGAACCTATCGTTGGAGCCTGGCCATGCGCATAAGGAAGCCATGTGTGGAACGGAAACATCGGGACCTTGATCGCAAGGCCGATGAAAAAGGCGATGAAAAGCCATATTTGATAGTTCATAGGCAGTATCAGACGGTGCCATTCGGTAATCGAAAAGCTCCAGATTCCCGTAGCCTGATGATACAGATATGCCATGACCAGCATACCGACGAGCATGATCAAAGAACCGGCGAAGGTATAAAGAAAAAACTTGATCGCCGCGTAAATTCTGAGCTCACCGCCCCAGGCACCGATAATATATAGCATCGGAACAAGAGAGAGCTCCCAAAAGACATAAAACAAAATTGCATCCAAAGAGACGAATACGCCGACCATCGTCATCTCCAGAAAGAGAAGCGAGATGATCATATTTTTTATATCTTTTTTTACACTGAGCGCGATCAAGCCTATCAGGGTGATGAATGTCGAAAGAATGATGATAAAAAGAGAAATCCCATCGACACCAAGATAGTAGCTGATGCCAAAGCTTGGAATCAATGGCAACACCTCTACAAACTGCATGCCCGGATAGCTGGCGTCAAAAGAGAACCACAGCCAGAGCGAAAGAAGAAATTCGATGGTAGCCACCGAAATTCCATATGCCCTTATCGACTCTTTCGAGACGACGAAACCGAGCAAGCCGGCAATGGCCGGAAATAAAACCAGAACTGATAAAATGTGATCCATACCTACTCCTTAACGCACTGGACTGTATAAAATGGCTGCTATCAACAGAATGAGCAGACCCACTCCCATCCAGCGAAGCATATTCGAAAGGTTACCGCTTTGAACGACACGGGAAGCCATACCGGATTTATAGATGCTTGTAGCGATCAAATCGACTGTGGCATCAACGATTTTCATATCGAAATCTTTCCACAAAATAGTGGATAGTTCCGCATACGGTTTGCAGATATATTCATTATAGATTTGTGGGATATAGTACTGGTTGAACAGGAGTTTATAGATAAACGACTCCTCCCATTTTTTACTGAATCCTCCATGGCTGTACTTATAAACGGCAAGCCCTATGCCGCCCAATGCAATGCCCTGCGTAATGAACACGAGTATCCAGAAAACAGTATGCGAGACATGATACTCTTCGATCGGGAGCACATGTGAGATCATATGGATGAAGTCATGCTCGAAAAATCCTGCGATTACAGCCAGTATTGCCAGAGGTGACATGGCTATAAGTACGAAACGGTACGCTTCATGCGGATGGAAACCGAAAATCTTATAGCGCTCTTCGCCAAAGAAAACGAGCATGATAAGCCTGAAGCTGTAAAAAGCGGTAAGACCGGCAGTGAACCACAAGATCGCCCAGAGGAGATAGTGATCGGTCGAGAACGCCACTTCGAGAATTTTGTCTTTGGAGAAGAAACCTGCAAACGGATAGATTCCGGCGAGCGCAAGAGACGCGAGTGTCATCATGATCATCGTCCATTGCATCTTTTTGGACAAGCCGCCCATTTTGAAGATATCGAGCTCGTCGTCCATTGCGTGCATTACATTACCTGCGCCAAGGAAAAGCAGCGCTTTGAAAAATGCGTGTGTCATAAGGTGGAAAAGCGCCACCCAGTATGCACCCAACCCTGCTGCCACGAACATGTATCCAAGCTGTGAAAGCGTGGAGTATGCGATGATCCTTTTCAAATCGCGATTGACAAGCGCCATGGATGCTGCAAAGATCGCTACGAATGCACCTAGGCATGCGATGAAATAACTGACCTCAGGCACCATCGAATAGAGCGGGTTTGCACGGATGACAAGATACACACCAGCCGTAACCATCGTCGCGGCGTGGATCAATGCCGATACCGGCGTTGGGCCTTCCATCGCGTCGGCGAGCCATGTATGCAGAGGAAACTGTGCCGATTTACCCATAGCACCGATAAACAAGAACGCGGTGACCATCATCAGGATGGTTGCATCCATTTTATCTACCTGGGCGAAAACTTCATCATATTGAAGAGTTCCAAAATTCCAATAGATCAGAAAAATACCGATCAACATACCGAGATCGGCTATTCTGTTCATAATGAAAGCTTCGTTTGCGGCCCATGAGGCGCTCTCTTTGTGATACCAGAATCCGATCAGCGCCCATGAACACAGACCGACACCTTCCCATCCTATGAAAAGGCCTGCGAAGTTATCGCTCATCACCAGCACCATCATCGAAAAGACGAATGCCGAAAGCCACGCAAAGAATCTGTTGAACGAGCGGTCGTGATCCATATAGCCAATCGAATAGACATGTACCACTGCGGAGACTGTCGTAACGACGAACATCATCGTGGCAGAGACTTGATCTACGACAAATCCGAACGGTATGTAGAGCCCGCCCGCATGAATCCAGTCCATCATTTTCACATGAACCGTTTCACCATGATAGCCATGTATCAAAAGGACAACGGAACTCACCCATGATACGGACAGCAGCACGGAAGTCACGATCCCTGTCGTCAATGTCTTGGGCTTGTCAGCAAAAAGTGCAGCAAAAAGCGAACCGACAAGCGGCGCAAAAAGTGCGATATACAAATAGGTTTCCATATGTTCCATATTATATTCCTTACCCGTGCATCGACTGCATAGAATCTATATCAAGCGTACCGCGTCGCTTGTACCAGACGATCATCAAACCCAGACCTACCGCAACTTCACTCGCTGCAACAGCTACAATGAAGAAAGCGAACATTTGACCGGTCAGGTCACCATAAAATTTGGAGATTGCGGCAAAACCGATATTTACCGCATTTAAAAGAATCTCTGTCGAAAAGAGAAGCAACAGCAGGTTCTTTCTCCTGTAAACGCCATACAATCCGATACAAAACAGTATCGCGGACAATATCAGGTAATGACTGAGCGTAATCATTTGGAACCCTTTTCTTGGAATTCTTCTTCAATTTTGAGCGTGAGGCTTTCGTCCATCTTCTTGCCTGCGAGTATGATGCCGGCGATCATAGCCACGAGCAACATCACAGCAGCCACTTCGAACGGAACCAGATATTTCGTAAACAGCACGATTCCCACGGCCTGAGGATTCTGCACTCCTTCAACCATCGGATAAAAGGCTTTGATGTGATCGGACACCATGGGCGCTGCAAATGCGATAACCAATATGAGCGCCGTCAACCCGCTAAGCAAAAAGACAAGTTTCGGTGCGCGAATATTCTCTTTGACTTCACGTGTCGTATCGAAAAACATCATACCGAAAGCGTAAAGAGCCATCACTGCGCCGGTATAGACGATAATCTGTACTACGCCCAAAAAGTCGGCATCGAGCAGAAAAAAGAAGCCGGAAATCGTAATCATTCCGGCAGCCAGGGCACTCATCGAATAGAGAGCGTTTTTACTAGAAACGACAATCCAGAACATTACAATGGTCACCGCACTGAAAGTATAAAATGCGATCGTTTCAATCATCTTGCAATCCTTAATACGCCAACGGCGTTTTCTTTATACGCTCGTCCGCATTGGGGCTGACGGCACCGAAACCCGGAAACTCTTCCTGTTTGCCCTCTTTGAGGAAATCCAGCGGCGTGAGCATATCGTCTTTCAATACAAAATGGGCTCTTTGCTCACTGGCATTCTCGTAGCGTTGGCCATGGACGATGGCAAGCTCCGGGCAGACATCCGCACAGTAGCCGCAAAAGATACAGCGACCGAGGTTGATCGTGTATTCGGTCACCTCTTTTCTCTGGTTCTCGTCATAACGGGTGTCGATGCGGATACAGTTTGCGATGCATATCTTTTCGCAAAGCCCGCATCCGATACATCTCTCGTTCCCACTCTCCAAATGCCTGTAAAGCTTGTGAACGGCACGATAACGTGGCGAAATCGGCAATTTTTCCAGAGGATATTTCACCGTATGGATATTAAAACGGATCATCTCCCTAAATACCACCCACAAGCCTACGAAAAGCTCCCCTTTGAAAGTACGTCTCACTACACGTTTAAATTTATCCATCGGCTTCATCGGTGGCTTGTCGATCGGAATATATGTGTAGTTTTGTGCGATATTTCTATCTTTGAATTGTTCCAAACTCATAGTTTCTCCCCCTTACATCATCAGTACGAAGCCGGTAACGACAACGTTTAATACAGCGATCGGCATCAACACTTTCCAGCACAGCCACATCAGCTGATCGGGACGCACATGCGGCCAGGCGGCACGTGTCCAGAGGAAAAAGAAGAAGATGAACGATACTTTCAATATAATGGCCAGACCGCCTGGAATAAAGCCCCAGTCATTGAATCCGCCCAAAAAGACGAGACTCGCCAGAAAACCGAGTGTTATCATGTTTGCATATTCGCCGATGAAGAACATACCCCATCGCATACCGGAATATTCCGTAGCGTAACCGGATACGATCTCCGCTTCATGCTCCAGAAGGTCAAACGGCGTACGGTTGGTTTCGGCAAATCCTGCGATCAGAAAGAGAACGAATGCCACCGGCTGCTTCCAGACGATCCACTCCGCGAATCCACCCGCTTGATAGTTGTTGATATCGATCAAAGAGAGGGAACCGACCAGCATCAAAGGTGCGAGAATCGACAGGCCTGTCACCACTTCGTAACTGAGCAGCTGTATTACAGTACGTGCCGCGCCAAGAAGCCCCCATTTATTGGCACTAGCCATACCTGCAAGCAGTGGACCGAACAAACCGCTCGCCATCAAACCCAACACGAAAAGGATTCCGACATTGATATCTGCAACGATCGGGTGAACAGTGATGCCAAAAACGGTAAATTCAGGCAGCAGAGGAACGGCTGCCAGCGCGATGAACGCCGTCGCCGCACTGATGATAGGCGCTATCATAAAGATAGGCTTCACGGTGTTTTGCGGAACGATATCCTCTTTCGTAAAAAGCTTGATACCGTCTGCGAGCACCTGAAGAAGTCCGTAAGGACCAACATGCATAGGACCGAGACGTCGCTGCATAAAAGCGAGCACCTTGCGCTCCAGATAGGTGCCAAATCCCGCCATGGCCGAGATAACACCCAGGATGACGAGGATTTTGATGATGGTTGCGATTGCAAATTCTGAAAATGTCATGGCTTACACCTTTTCTACGTGGACTTTTTGGAATCGGTTGGAGGCAAACAGACTCTCGCACTCGATAGCCGGATCGAAATCAGGCACCAGAAGTATGTCGCCATCGATAAACTTGTCTATCTGAACGGGAAGCTCAACCGTACCGCTTTCGAATACGAGTCGAATATTGTCTCCTTCATTCACACCCAGTGCTTCGCTTTTTTTGGCGGAAAGCAAAATCTTTCCATCGGTTGCGATCTGATGCGCTTTTTTCGTGAACTGATTGAACTGAAGAACCGGATTGCATCGATATGCAATCTCTCCGCTCATCGCACTTTTTTTACCTATAGGAGCTATATTTTCGGATTCTGCGGGCACTTCATGCACCTCGAGATGATACCCGCGTATCTCTTCACCGCTATTTGTGTAGTGATTTGGGAGATCGTCGAATTCAAATGGTTTAAACCCCTTTTCCGCAGGAAGAGCGATCGTGTAGTCTATCGTGAGATCGGCTTTCAGACCCAATTCGTTTGCGATGTCATTGAGAATATACCCTTTGTAGCCCAACGCTGCATTGGTAGGCACGACACGCTTGTCGGCTATGGTAAGCGTGCCTTCCTGCTGATTCAGAGACGGCATATCCAAGTCGCCCTCGCCCGTAGCACTCAGGACGAAATCTCCCTTCTCGTTGTAACCGATGACATTCGTGCCCGCTTTTTCATCGAGATCACAAATGAGACTCACACCCAACGTATTGGTTTTGGAAGGCAAAATCAATACGTCGAAATCTGTATGGCGCTCTATCAATCCGGCAAGTTTGGCCAGATTCTCCCAATTGGGATGTTGCATCAGATCTTCGCCAAGAATAATGGAAAACTTATCCTTCTTGGCGAGCATTTTCACCATTCTGTCATCGAAATCATCAGGGGCGCCCAGAAGATCGAGAAGCTTGTTCATATCCACTTCGATCTCTTTTTCAACCTTCCTGGGAACCATTTTGGTCACCTCTTCGATCACCTCCTTCTCTTCGCCGGTCTCTTCGTCTTTGACCTTTTTTGTAACCTTTTCGGTCACTTTCTCTTTGACGGTTTCCGTTATGGTCTTTTTTCCTTTTTTGTGAAAAGAAGAGAGGTATTTGACAACGCTTTCAGGAAGCGACTCTTTATCGCCGAAAAGATCCAGCACAAGATACATGGCTGCCTCTTCAAGGCCCGGTTTATGGTTGATACTGATGAGATTTTTTCCAAAGCCTTCGACTACTGGATCTTTTACGGGATGAAAATAGAGACCCGCCCCTTTGTTCATCTTGATCGCATTGTTGAATGCAAAGCGGGCTCTTGGATTGTCGCTTTTTAACTGAGTGCCGATGCTGACTACGAAATTACTGTGGTGAACATCGTTCAGATCGCCACTCCATAACGAGCGGCCGGAAGTCTTGGCAAAGGTTTGCATAAATCTCTTGAAGCGCAACGCATCGTCGTTGACAAGCTTGTAGCCGAACTTCTCTTTCATCTTTTGCAAGATCATCGCCTCTTCGTTCGATATGACAGAAGAGAATCGGATCGTATCTGCTTTTTTGAAAGCTTCGATTCCTTTTTCAAAGGCGCTATCATCTTTTTTGTCGACTCTATTTTCAAAATCGTAGCCGAATCTTCCCGCACCACAAAGAGAGACATAGTTCCACTCGTTTTTGACACGATAGATTTTTGGTTCAGGATTGTCTATGCTGGTATGCTTTACATCGTAGTAGAGATGACATCCGGCGCTGCAGTGGGCGCAGGAAGCCGGAACCGAGGTAAGCTCCCAGGCGTTGGCCGTATACTGAAAATCGCTGCTGACAAGCGCTCCTACCGGGCAGACGGCGATACATTCACCGCAATCCGTACACTCGAGTGTTTCTCCCGTCGTCGGGCCGATGAGTGATTTGTTCAGCTTGTTCCACATCGCATAGGCGTCTTTTGGCATCTCGCTTTTGAGCTCTTTGGAAAGAGGCTCAGAGCCACGCGGCACCGTTTTCAGTGCGGCATCGCCTATCATATCCTTACATACCGTAACACATCGTTCACAGACGATACAAAGGCCCGGATCGTAATGGATGAGTCCCCAATCTTTCGCTTCTCTTTTTACATCCTTGATGGCGTAATGCTGCTCGTCCACACCCATTTCGAGCGTATAGTTTTGCAACTCGCACTCTCCAGATTGATCGCATACGCCACACTGCAATGGATGATTCACATCATAAACTTCCATGATCGCACGACGTTCCTGTGCGATATTTTCCGTCAGTGTCGTGATCTCCATACCGTCTTTGGCTTTGGCGTTGCAGGCATAGACCTGTTTTCCATCGGCTTCCACTAGGCACAGACGACATGCCAACGTAGGGCTGCAGCGTGTAAGATAGCAGATTGCCGGAATGAAGATATCGTTTGCACGTGCGATATTGAGGATAAATTCACCCTCTTTTGCCCGGCACTCTTTGCCGTCGATCTTGATCGTAATTTCACTCATTGTCGTTTCCCACTACTTCAATTTTGCTTTGACTGTAACGATAGTTTGAAGATATCAAACATTCTCTTAATCCCAAGTCAAAAGTTGGGTTGAGGGCGATCGTTCCCTTCAAATCCGGATCGATTTCAAATATACGTTCCATTTCGACACCTCCTGTGTTCAGTTTAACGCGCATTCCATCTTTTAGTTTCGCGGCCATGGCAAACTGAGCGGAACCTCTCAATACCGGCACCTCTTTTGCAAGCTGAGAGGCTCGATATGTCTGCGGACCAAACTGCAGCACAGGATCGCATCGATACAAAATAGCTCCATTGTACTCCGGCAGCTCATCGACAGGCTCGAGCGAAGAATCGACGCTATGTTTCATTCGCTTGAGCTCGTATCCTCTCACTTCGCCTTCCCGATTTGTAAAATAGTATGGGATCTGATCGAAAGCGACTTTTGCAAATCCTTTCTCCTGGGGCAACGATTCCGTATAATCGATCGTATATTGGGCATTCTCACCAAGCGCCGTGGCGATATCGTTGAGAATATATCCATTGAAAGGAAGCGCGGGATAGGTGGGTACTACACGCTTGTCGAGCGTTGTGAAGGTGCCCTCCTGCTGGTTGAGAGCGGGCATATCCAGATCACCTTCGCCCATACTGCTCAACACAAAATCGCCTGGAGCGTTATAGCCTACCGTATATTCTCCCGCTTCATCGTCGAGATCGCAGATCAGCGCAGCGCCAAGCGTGTTCGTCTTTGGAGGGACGATAAGGACCTGGACATCCCCGAATCTTTCAAAGAGCGCGGCAAGACGTGCGATCTGGGAGGCTTTGGGGTGGTTTATACAATCTTCACCTACAACCAAAGCGATTTTTTTGCAGCGTGCAAACGATTTTTTCAGAGCCAAAAACTCCTCTTCGCCGACATTGCTCTCTGCACTCAGATACCCTTCGTCCAGTCCGTCGAAAAACTGACTGATCTTTTTGACATCCGTTTTCCCAGCCAAAAGGGTCTTCGCCAGCATTGCAAAGACTCCCTCTTCCGTACCCACTTCATATTTGATGAATTGGGTTACCACATTTTTCATATCCACATCTTCGATGGGATGCAGATATGCAACTCTGGCATTGTGACGTTTGGAGGCCATCGTTATGTGGTAGCGCACGGCAGGGTTGTCCGTAAGTATTCGGGTGCCCATCACGATTACGCCATCGGCATCGGCAAGCGCTTCAAGTGTTCCATTGAAGAGTGTCTTCCCACTCATCGTGGCGTAGCTATTTAAAAAATCCTGATACTTCTTGGCATCACCGTTTACGAGACGATATCCAAAACGCTCTTTCAGACGCTGAAGAATCATCGCCTCTTCATTGGTTATACGGCTTGAAAAACGGATCGTGTCGGCGCGCCTGAGGGCATCGATGGCCCTGTCGAATGCCTCTTCGTCTTTTTCTTTAACACGGTTTTCGAAATCATAGCCAAATCGTCCCGCCCCGCAGAGTGTCGTGAATTCGAATTCATTGGTTACACGGTATATTTTCGGCTCGTTTTTATCGAGTGCACCTTCATGCTTGCGCTCGTAATCGAGTGCGCATCCTGCGCTACAATGGGCGCAGCTGGCGGGAACCTTCTGGAGCTCCCAGGCATTTGCCTTGTATTGAAAATCGGTACTGGTCATTGCGCCTACGGGGCATACCGCTATACATTCACCGCAATTTGTGCACTCCAGCTCCTCGGTCCCTTTGGGCTGAATGCGCGAATTGTATCCTCCGTAATGTATCTCTATGGCGTCGTCCCCGATCACTTCGTTGCATACATGGACACACTTTTCACAAAGTATGCACAGCGATTCGTCGTAACCGATAAACTGCCATTTTCTAAGATCGCGCTTGTGGTCTTTGGCGCTGAAATCCTGTCTATCCACGCCAAACTCCAATGTCTTGTTCTGCAAGTCGCATGCGCCGCTTTTATCGCATACACCGCACTCCAACGGGTGGTTGACATCATACAGTTTCATGATATTTTTTCTATGGGCAAAGATCTCCGCCGAGTTCGTCTTTACCTCCATGCCTTCGAGTGCCGGCGCCTGGCAGCTCAGTATAAAACCATCGGCGCCCTCCACTTCTACGACACACATTCTGCAGGATGCTATCGGCTTGACTTTGCTCAGGTAGCACATTGTAGGAATGTAGTGCCCCGCACGTCTGGCTGCCTGTAGAATCGTCTCACCCTTTTTGGCCTCGATTCTGTGTCCGTCAATCGTCAATGTTATCATGGACACTCCTTACACTGCCGTCATGGCGATGTAGTAACACCGCATGCATCGTTCAGCCTCGGCTATCGCCTCTTCCTGCGTGAAACCGAGGTTGACCTCTTTGTTGGTGTACTTGCGCTCTTCGACGGACAGCTTTTCGCTCACCTGCCGTGGAAGTCCAGGCAACCAACCGGTAACCTTCTCATTTTTGTCATAAACGCGCAACTTCCTCAAATGATCTTCCATAATTTCATCGTCACTCAAAGTTATCTCGCCGGTTTTAAGATAACGATTCATGACGGAAGCCGCTCTTTTGGCCTGGCCTACCGCATTGACGATCGTCATCGGACCATACTCGCAGTCACCCGCCGCAAAGAGTCCTTTTCTGGAAGTCATATAGGTTCGCCCGTCTGTTTTTAGCGTACCCCAGCTAGTCAGCTCCAGTTCCCACTCTTCAGGAAGCAGTCCAAGATCGGCAGATTGTGAAACAGCCGGTATCAGATAGTCGCACTCGATCGTGAAATCGGCCCCTTCGATCTTGACAAGTTGCGGCCTGCCTCCATTTGGATCGGGTACCAGCTCGAAACGGTTGCATTTGAGCGCCTTGAGTCGCCCGTTTTCGTCTTCGATGATCTCTTCGACCGCGCTATGAAAGATGAATTCGACACCCTCTTCTACAGCTTCGTGATACTCTTCGTAGGTGGTGTTTCTGATGATCGTCTTCTCGTCACGCCGATAGAGCATGATCACCTTTTCGGCATTGGCGCGAATCGAACATCGCACAACGTCCATCGATGTAAATCCTCCACCGACGCATACGACCGTCTTTCCTGTCAAATCGACCGGTTTTCCGATGCCATACTTTACGTACAGATTTATCTCGTCGAGAAAACTGATCGCCCCCCAATAGCCCGGCATATCCGGACGTTCGTTTTTGGCGCGTACCTTTTTGCTAAGACGGGTGCCGAAAGAGAGAAGCGTAGCATCGTACTCTTTGTCGAATTTTCGCAGCATATCGGCATCGACGCGCGTATTCATTATGAAGTTCGTTCCCACGCTTTTGGCAAGCTCGATATCTTTATTGTAACGCTCTATCGGCATCCGATACTGCGGCACACCCACTGCGACTTCGCCACCGAGCACAGGAAGCTCTTCGTAAACGTCACACTGGACTCCCTCTACGCCAAGATAATAAGCCGCCGTCAGGCCGGCTGGACCGGCTCCGACGATTGCAACTCTTTTGTCGATCTTCTCTTTTGCGGGCTCCTTGGGATGAAGCCACTCGAGATCGTGGTCCGTCTCATAATCAGCGCCGATACGCTTGAGCTCCATAATGGAAATAGGCTCGTCCAAATTTGCACGCCTGCATTCGTCCTCGCAAGGATGCGGGCATACGCGTCCACACGTATGGGCCAGAGGCATCGACTTTCTTGTGGCGACCAGAGAATCGTCGTAACGCAGATCGCGCACTCCCTCGATATATGCCGGAATATCGACATGCGTCGGGCATGCATCCATACATGGCGCGGTTACTTTCGCTATATAATCGATCGATTCGGCATGATAGTCTTTACTGGCTCTTTTGTTTTCGATCAGATCCATAAACAAATCGCCATAGTGTTCTAACATGTCCAGAAGCGGCTTTGGCACAGTGCGTCCGATTTCGCACTTGGAAGTCTCCATCATCGTTTTTGAAACCTCTTTCAGATGCTCGAGATCGCTCACTTCCCCTTCGCCACGGGCTATCTTGTCCATCAGATCGTATAAAATCCTGCCACCCCATCGACCCGGCGCACAGCGTCCGCACGCTTGCGAGTATTGCTGATATGTATATGCATACTCGGCCCCAAGACGCGCTACATCGACACTCTCGTCAAAAATTGCGAAACCGTCCCATCCGATAAAAGCTTTGGCGTTCCTATCGGTATCGTACTGCTCGGGGAGCTTGTATGAAGACTCTACCCATTCAGCTTCCGGTTTTCCGCGATTGTCGATAAATTCACCTCGCCAGGTCGAAAATACCACTCGGGCCACTACTTTTTCCTTCTCACCGAAATGGTCCAGTCGACTTCGTTGAACTTGAGCGAGTTGAGAAGTTCGTGTCCAGCCTCTTTGACCAGATCAGCCGTTTTCTGAATGGGTGAAAAGTCTCCTATTTCAAACAGAAATATCGCCACTTCACCCTTTTTTGTCTCGTTTTCGAGAAGATCCATCATTTTGTCGTAAAAGCTCTCATGCAGGTGTCGCAGATCGTAACGTACCATTGTCTTCTCCTTATCTATCTATTTCGCCAAAGACGATATTCGTGTTACCGATAATCGTGACGATGTCGGCGATGTAGCAACCTGGCAGAAGATCTTGCAATATACCGCAGTGCCAGAAACTTGGAGCCCTCACCTTGAGCCGGTAAGGATATGGATCACCCTGGGAGTTTATATAGAAACCCAACTCCCCTTTCGGACTTTCGGTCGGCACATAGACTTCGCCGACAGGCGGGCGCATACCCTGGGTTACAAGCACGAAGTGCTGCATCAAAGAGTAGTTTTGCGTCATGATATCCTCTTTGGGCGCAGAGATGTATTGCGGCACGTGGGCCATAAGCTCCGGTTCGGTCTTGTCATACATCGTGATCAGCTGCTGAATGATGCGGACCGACTGTCGCATCTCTTCCATATAAAGCTTGTAGCGCCCGTAACTGTCGCCGGTATCGGTTACCGGAATATCGAATTCCAACTCATCGTAGAGCTCGTATGGCTCCTCTTTGCGGATATCGTATTCGATACCAGTCGCACGCAAAATCGGACCCGTACAACCCCAGCTTTTCGCAAGATCCGCGTCTATGACACCCACGCCTTCCAAGCGCATGCGCCAGATACGGTTTTCCGTAAGCAGATCTTCGTAATCTTTGATATTGTTCGGCAATTCGTTGACATATTTTGCAAGTTGTCCCAGCCATCCTTCGGGCAGATCGAGAGGCACTCCGCCGATTCGCACAGCCGAATGCGTCAAACGGGCGCCACAATAGTCTTCCATCAGGTCCATCGCGTATTCACGCTCTCTGAAGCAGTAAAGAAAAACGCTCATCGCGCCTACATCCAGCGCATGAGTGGCGAGCCAGAATAGATGCGAAATAATTCGGTTGAGCTCCAGTAAAATCGTCCGGATGACTTTGGCGCGTCTTGGCACTTTGTCTTCGATTCCCAAAAGACGCTCTACGGCAAGCGCATATCCATAATTGTTCGATGTGGCGGCTATATAATCCATACGGTCGGTCGTGGGAAGAAACTCGTTATAGATCATGTTTTCCGCCATCTTCTCCATTCCGCGGTGCAGATATCCGATATCGGGAACGGCGCGGACCACCTGCTCGCCATCGAGCTCCAGAATGAGGCGAAGCTGCCCGTGAGCCGAAGGATGCTGCGGACCGAAGTTGATCACCATATGGTTGTCTTCGCGCTCGAACTCCAGGTTTTCGAAAAATGGTTGTAATTTATTGGTTTGTTGCATCCGCGTCCCCTCACTTTCTCTTGTCAAGCACTTTTGGCTCTTCGTTCAAATCCTTCACCAGGAACACTCCCTCTTCCTCCTGATACCGTACAGGCGTAACCACGCCCTCTTCTTCGAGCTTTTTAAGCTCTTCAGGCGGCGTTCCTCTCGGCACTTCGTGCCCCAGGCGCGCGAAACGTTCCGTGTCGTAACGGTCGATACGGGCGGGGTCTCTGTTTTCCGGTCCGATAATATCGCGTGCCTCTTTGCCGAAAATTTTGTCCACTTCGTACCACTGGGCAAATTCGTCGCCCTCGAGAGGATATGTTTTTCGCAAAGGGTGCCCTTCCCAGTCGTCGGGCATAATAAGACGTTTGAGATAGGGGTGGTTGTTCACTTTTACACCCATCAAATCCCACATTTCACGCTCCGCCCAGTCGGCACTTCTATAGAGCGGGTTGACACTCTCGATCGCCTCGTTTTCATCGACAAAACATTTGATTCTGATGCGCTGGGCGGTATTGAGGTTCAAAATCTGGTAGAAGACTTCGAAACCGCCACGCTCGGCGAGAAAATCCACGGCGCTCATCTCCGAAAGCATCTCGTACCAGCGCTCCTCTTTCAATGTTTTGAGCGCGGTGATATTGTCTTTGGGATCGATATGGATCACCAGCTGCCCCCGCTGAATATACGCTTTGAGCACCTTGCACTTCGCACTTAGGGCATCGAGGTCTTCTGCGTATATCCCCTCTTTGGGAACCGGCTCTTCGGCAATCCTCGGAGCGACCCAGAAACGGTCGGTATAATAGGCTTTTGCCTGTACGTTGTCTTTGGGAGTATATGGTCTCATCATACCAGCCTTTTAGGTTTTTGAGATTTGTTTGCGGACTCTTTGCGGATCTTTTGCTGAAGCAGCATTACCGCATATTGCAGCGTCTCCGGTCTTGGAGCGCATCCTGGAAGATACATATCTACAGGAATGATACGGTCCACACCCTGTACGGTCGCATACGTGTTGAACATACCGCCGGTATTGGCGCAGCTTCCCATCGAGATAACCCATTTTGGCTCCGTCATCTGATCATATAGACGGCGAATAAATTCCGAGTGTTTTTTGGTCAATGTGCCTGCGACGATCATGACATCAGCCTGACGCGGAGAGGCGCGGAAAATCGTTCCGAACCGGTCGAAGTCGTATCGGCTTGCACCCGATGCCATCATTTCGATGGCGCAGCAGGCCAGACCGTAGGTCAATGCCCATACGGAGTTACTTCGACCCCAATTCAGAATTTTATCGACAGTAGTCAAGGCGACCGGAAGGCCGCCGCTTTGTGTATAGTTTACTTGATGCTGTGCCATTCAAGCGCTCCTTTCTTCCATGCATAGATAAATCCGATCGCGAGCAGCAAAATAAATAGAATCATTTCGGCAAATCCGAACCATCCGAGTATTTTAAAATCTATAGCCCAGGGAAACATGAAGATGATCTCCACGTCAAAAAGTATAAAAAGCAGCGCAAAAAGATAAAATTGAGCCGAAATCGTATTGGGCTGCTTCGTCACTTCCGGCCCGCACTCGTAAATGGTGAGTTTCAGCTTTTCGGTATCCAGGCGCGCAAGTTTGCGGCTTACGAAACGTGCGGCAAAAAGCACCAGACTGAACGCACCGAAGGTAACCAGCAGCAGCATAAAGGCACCGAAATATGGATGTTCCACGGCCATATGTGTCATCAAAAACCCCTTTGTTCAAGCTTGTTTCAAGCTTTGTAGTGTGTCTATAAACCAATATTAGGCTAGTTTAGCAAATAAACTTTAAATGAAGATTGTTTCGCTTTTGTGGCCGAAGCAGGAGAAAGAAGTGTTTCGCTTGGAAACACGTACCGACCCATATTTCGCTATGATTGCACATATGAAACAGTCAGAATTTTTTCGGCGGATACGCCATTATGCGATTCTTTATGTCGAAGACGACAAGGCTCTACAAGCTACGATCGGCGAATTTCTGGAGCGTTTTACCCCCAACCTTCTTGTAGCCTCCAGTGCCGAGGAGGCACAGAAGCTCTATCGCGAGCTCAAGCCAAAAATCATACTGCTCGATATCAATCTGCCGGGCATGAGCGGCCTTGATTTTTGCGAATCGATTCGACGCGTGGATTCGACGACACGCTTTATCATGACCACCGCATATACCGACAAACCTTTTTTACTCAAAGCGGTGGAGCTGGGATTGACCCGCTATCTTGTCAAGCCTATGACCAGCGACGAATTGATAGGCGCGCTCCACAAATCGGTCGAAGAGCTGGAAAAGATCGATCCTGTTCTTGGAAGAGTGGATCTGGGGCACGGCGTTTTCTACGATCCCTCCACAAAAACTCTCGTGGTCGAGGGGAAAAACGTACCGCTCCGTCGTAAGGAGGTGGAGCTGCTCGAATTTTTCCTGTCGCACCCTTGCAAAACGATCCCTTATAAACAGTTCGCGCATGGTGTCTGGAAAGACTCCACAATGAGCCCCGACGCGATCAGAAGCCAAATCAGAAATCTTCGCAAAAAGAGCTATCCTGGACTGATCGAAAATATCAGCGGCATCGGTTATCGCTTTACCAGGGGGTGCGATGGTATCGCTTAAGAGTATCGCTCGAAAGAGCCATTTCTCGATTCCCAAAGATGCAACGGTCGAAGATGCGATCGACCGGATGCACAAAAACCGCGGTGGATGTGTCGTACTGCTCGACGATGAGGATATCCCCGTGGGCATCATCACGGAAAGTGCCGTCATAAAGCTGTTGAACTCCCATTTGCCGACTTGTACGCCCGCTTTGGATATCTGTGTAACGAAGGTGATCACCGCAAACGAAAATCGCCCTATCGATTTCGCTTTCGATTTTCTTAGTGAAAACAAAATCCGACGCTTTGTGCTCACGGACAACGATCAACATTTCGCCGGAATCGTCATGCAAGAAGACCTGTTCGACTATCTCGAAGAGGATGTTTACAAGATCGATCTCAAAATTTCAGATATTGTAATTCCAGGACAGGAGCTCGTAACAGTCGGCGGTGAGGCCTCCATCGAAACGGCGCTTACATTGATGCAAAAACATGGCATCGGATCGGTTCTGGTAGGTGCGGCTCCTTATGCGGAAGGAATTATCACGGAAAAGGATATCATCGGACTCGCCTTTGCGCATGTAAGCCTCGATGAAAAGGTCTCGGCGTACATCTCCTCTCCGCTGGCGACCGTAACGCGCAAAGATACAGTCACTTCAGCGATCGAAAGAATGCGCAGGGGAGGCTTTAGGCGCATCGTCGTCGTCGATGAAAAGCGACGCTGCATCGGCATGCTCACAGATCGCGACATTCTTCGACAGATCCGGGGAAATTATACACGAATGCTCCAAAGCAAGATCCGGCACTCCCAAGAGATCATGGACATGCTCCCGGAAGCGATCATAGAGATTTTCGAGACCAGCGACAACCAGATCGTGCACTGGATGAATCGTAGAGCCATGGAGATGTTCGGCGACCGCTTTATAGACCGTGAGCCCAAAGAGATGTTCGAGGTGAAAGATTGGGATGCAATTCACGCATCTTTGAGCGAAAATTCGGTCGTGAGCGGATATAAAGTGGGAATCGACGATATGGTTTTTGAAATATCGGGCTCGGTGTCACTGGCTGGCAACAACCGCTACATCAAACTCATCTTCAAAGATGTAACCATCCACGAAACCGCCAAGAGAGACCTGCGTGCACGTATCGACGAAGAGATCGACAAGCGGATGGCGCAGGAGTTCATGCTCATGCAACAATCCAAACTGGCCACGATGGGAGAGATGATCGGCCATATCGCCCACCAGTGGCGCCAACCACTGGCACAACTGGGCGGTATCTTTATGAATATAGATGCAGCGGTCATGTTCGACGAGCTATCACCCAAAGAGATGAAAGAGAGGATTCGTCAGGGCAATATGCTGATCAAATATATGTCCCGAACGATCGATGACTTCCGCCACTTTTTCGAACCCGCCGGAAAACGAAAGCCCTTCGATCTGCATCTTTATGTGGAAAATGCCATCCAGATCATTCAGGCATCCCTCACTTTTCACCATATCGTCGTGGATTTCCGAAGAGACCAAAGCCCCATCCATATCACAGGGTATCCGAGCGAATTTTCACAGGTGGTTTTAAATCTGTTGGCAAATGCCAAGGATATACTGGTGGAACGCCATATCTCAAAACCGCGCATCACGATTACAACTGAGATTCTGGAAGAAAAAGATGGGCGAAAAAGAGCGCGGCTCATCGTCGAAGACAATGGAGGCGGAATCGACGATGCTCATCTTGAAAAGATCTTCGACCCCTACTTCACCACAAAAGGGAACAAAAAAGGCACGGGCTTGGGGCTCTATATGTCCCGTCTCATCATTGAAAGCAAAATGAAAGGCACAATCCATGCAAAAAACGGGCCACAAGGAGCCGTTTTTGTCGTGGAAATTCCAAAAGAATAGCCCTAAATGCAACTATTACACAAATTGTCCATTTTTTTTCATTATAATTGAAAATACTTCGAAAGAGCGGTTTCATTCCGAAATTACAGCCTATGGCATATCAGTCAAAAAAGGAACGATCCAATGAACGATAGCGACTACCCCAAATTTCCAAAAAACTGCGCTTCCATGCTTTGCAAATACCTCACGCCCGAAGTTTTCAATGCGCTCAAAGACAAAAAGACCCGCTATGGATTTACGCTTCGGCAAGCGATCAACTCCGGCGTCGTCAATCCCGACAGCAGCATAGGCGTCTATGCGGGCGATGAAGAGTCCTACAGGCTTTTCGCTCCGCTTTTCGATCCCATCATCGAAGAGTACCACGGCTTCAAAAAAGACCAAAAACATATCAGCGACATGAACCCCGACCATCTCGATGCGGCAAATCCCGATCCGGAAGGCAGATATATCCTCTCTACACGCATCCGAGTCGGGCGCAATCTTCACTGCTTTCCGCTGGGGACCAATATCGCTCGGCGCGAACGATCGATCGCTGAATGCATGATCTTCGATGCCTTGAAATCTCTCGAAGGAGAGCTTGCCGGAGAGTACTACCATCTGGCAGGCATGAGCGAAGAGATACGAAACCAACTGATAAAAGATCACTTTCTGTTCAAAGAGGGCGACCGGTTCCTCGAAGCCGCGGGCCTAAACCGCGACTGGCCGGAAGGCAGAGGGATTTACCACAACGATGATAAAACTTTTCTTGTATGGGTCAACGAAGAGGATCAGTTGCGAATCATCTCCATGCAGCCGGGCGGCGATATAAAAAAGGTCTTCACCCGGCTGGCGCATGCTGTTCGATCACTTGAAAAACGCCTTGTTTTCGCATTCGACGAGCGCCTTGGCTATATCACTAGCTGCCCTACAAACCTCGGTACGGCGATGCGTGCAAGCGTACACATCAAGCTTCCCAAACTATCCAGAAACATAAAGGCGCTCGAATCTATCACGGATAGGCACCACCTGCAAATCAGAGGCGTTCACGGCGAGCACAGCGGAAGCGAAGG
>Ga0256842_1000793_pt1 | contig 27364 bp, 29 predicted proteins | sample 4559240metaG_FD_185973 | JGI IMG/M metagenome (GOLD analysis project Ga0256842, IMG submission 185973) | Hydrothermal vent microbial communities from Guaymas Basin, Mexico - 4559-240 | ecosystem: Environmental > Aquatic > Marine > Hydrothermal vents | place: Mexico: Guaymas Basin | collected... | reverse complement strand
CAATAAGAAAAGGAGGCAAAAAGCGCCTCCAAGGAGTTCGGAAAGGATTAGTCAGATTTTAATCAACTGCTCTATCTTGATATTTGCGTTCTGTAGTGTTTCTACTATTTTTATGATTCTATTTAGAAGCTCATAAATATTAACGATTCTTTTTGTCAAATCATCTATAACGTCAGTGTGTTCATTTATCGCCAAGCTGTTTTCGTTTAAGGATTCTGCTATTTCATTGGAGTCTTGGTTGATGGTCATAAAGATATTTGTGAATTCGTTAAAGTCATCACTTAGTGTTTGAAGAAACTCATATACGTCTTCAACCTTCTGAGCAGTTGTATTCAATTTTGAATTAAAGTCATATAGTATATCCTGTATGCTGTTTGTTAAATTGTCGGTTTTTGTTGCCAATTTTTTTATTTCATCCGCAACAACGGCAAATCCTTTGCCTTTTTCGCCTACCCTTGCTGCTTCTATTGCGGCGTTTAAGGCAAGCAGGTTTGTTTGGTTTGCTATTTCAGATATATTGTCTGTGGATTTGTTTATGTCTTCAGAAATTTTTGTAAGCTCTTTTATATTTTCAACAAATTCCTTAATTTCTGATTTTCTGTTTTCTATCTGTTCGTTTCTTTCTGCTACCTTATTTGATATATTGTTTATATTACTATTAAACGAATCAAAATCCGTATTTACTTTGGATACATTTGCAGCCATACCTTTTAGATTGCCTTCCATCTCTTCCAAAGAAGCAGAAAATGTTTTCATTTGATCTTCCAAAAACTCTATATCATATGCAATTATTTTAAAACTTTCTGTCGTTGCTGTTGATAGAAAAGAACTCTTAATAACACCCATAGAAAGCTTTTTTATGGCATTTGCCGTTCTTTGGCTTTTTACTGGTATATTTATGGGCTTTATAGGTTTTTTCTGAGCGCTATTTTCTATATCTTTTTTCTTCCAAAACATAATGTTACCCACTTATCTCATTTATTATATCTGCTCCGCAATTCAAGGAGCTAATCCAATTTAAGAATAGATTTACGCTTTCATTCCTAAAAATTGCACCGTGTTGTGGTGCTATCATCTTAACGTCTAAAGATTTAATTTTGTTTGCGTAATATTTGCATGCGCTTGATGATGCCATATATCTTTTATGAAATCCTTCCATTAATTTCACATGTTCGTTGAAATTGTCCGAATCGACAAATAGATATTTCTTATCATCAGAGAATACAGCTGCGCCTATATCGGCATTGAATACAATTTTTGCTTGTGGGTCGTATAATGTATGATTGCCCGGTGAATGCATGAAGTGGGACGGTATTAATTTATAACTTCCTATTGTTGAACCGCTATCGGCAATACCACTAATTCTTGATAAATCGGATATGCCGAAATGTGGCAAAAATCTTACCCATAAATCGGATATGTAAACTTGAGCATTTGTAACCGAAAGCCACATTGGAATGCCTGAGCTAACATCAGGGTCTTGATGGGAAAAGAAAATATACTCTATATCTTCCAAATCTATGTATTTAGTAACATTTGATACTACCTTAGGAAATATATGGATACCGCCAGGGTCTAATAGCGTTCCTTTATTATTGTCTATTATTAGGTATTGGTTTGTTTGTATAAGTCCGTCTTCAAGTCTTCCCCAACCAAGCCATATAAATTTATGGCTACCGTCATCGTAGAGCACCTCTCCGTTTTCTACATCAACTTCGAAATTTGATTTATCGCAATAGGACATAATCACCTCCTTATACCTTTATTGTTTATTGATAGCACAAAGAGTTAGTGATGTCAATAAACAGAAACTGATATAATTAAGTTGTTTTGACAAAACAAACGCTCTTTTATAATATGCTGTTTGGTTAAAAAAGATTTTTGAAAAGGGGCTTTTTATGGGATTGGATGCAATTGAAGAAAAGATAAAATATGGCGAGCCTATAGATATAAAGGATGCTAAAGAGATATTGTCATCTTTTGATTTGATAAAAATAGGCAAGATTGCAAGAAGTGTAAAATATAAAAAGAGTGATAAAAAGGTCTATTTCGTTTTTAACAAACATATAAACTATACAAATCTATGTGTATCAAAGTGTAAATTTTGTGCATTTTACAGAAACGGAGAAGAAGACGACGCATATACAATGGAGATAGATGATATTATAGAAGAGATAGCAAAAATGCCAAAAGGTATAAGAGAGGTTCACATAGTAGGCGGTCTGCATCCTAACAAGCCATTTTCATATTACGTTGATATGGTATCGTCCATAAAGAAGCATTTTAAGGACATAAACGTAAAGGCTTTTACTGCCGTTGAGATAGATTATTTTTCTAAACTGGAAGGTTTAAGCTATGAAGAAACACTAAAAACGTTGAAAGATGCCGGTTTAGATTCCATGCCGGGTGGCGGAGCAGAGGTGTTTTCAGAAAGGGTAAGAAAAAAACTGTATCCGAATAAGATTCCTTATGAAAAATGGGCAGAAGTTCATAAAATCGCCCACTCTCTAAAAATACCGACAAATGCAACGCTGCTGTTTGGGCATATAGAAACAGACGACGAAATCATAGACCATTTGTTTAAATTAAGGAAGATTCAAGAAGAAACACCGGGTTTTTTGTGTTTTATACCTTTAAGTTTTCATCCGTCAAATACGCCGCTTGAAAAAACGATAGAAAAGGTTGATGCTGTTAAAGAATTAAAGGTTTTGGCTTTATCAAGGATAATTCTCGATAATTTTCCGCATATCAAAGCCTATTGGGTTATGCTGTCTCCTAAGATAGGTCAAATCGGTTTGCACTTTGGAGCTGATGATATAGACGGAACTATAGGTCAAGAAAGGGTAACCCATGCAGCAGGAGCGAAAAGTCCTTTGGGTTTGGCAAAAGATAATATGGTAGGTATGATTAAAAATGCCGGTTTTATTCCTGTTGAGCGTGATGCTTTATATAATGAAATAAGGGTGTATTAATGATTGAATTGTATAAAAAAATAGAAAACGGTGAAAGATTAACTAAAGATGAAGGTGTAAAATTATTAAAAGAAGGTGATTTTTTAAAGCTTGGCGAATTGGCTAACTTAATTAGATTTAGAAAGCATCCAAACAAAACGGTAACATTTATCTTAGATACTAATATCAATTACACGAATGTATGCTATGTAGGATGTTCTTTTTGTGCTTTTTATAGGAATAAAGACGATAAGGATGCATATACTTTAACTATAGAAGAATTGAAAGAAAAGATAGAAGAAGCAGAAAAAAATGGCGTAGAAACAGCTTTGATTCAAGGTGGTCTCAATACAGAATTACCTTATTCATACTATTTAGATATGGTAAAAGAGTTGTCGAAAAGCTCCGTTCATGTGCACGCCTTTTCACCGCCTGAGATAGATTTAATGTCAAAAATATCTAAAAAGAGCATAAAAGAAGTGCTTATTGACTTAAAAAATGCCGGTTTGACAACGATACCTGGCGGTGGAGCGGAAATTTTATCAGAACGGGTAAGAAAAAGAATATCGCCAAAAAAGATAGATACTGCAAGATGGCTTGAAATAATGGAAGAGGCTCATAATTTAGGCATTAAGACAACCGCAACCATGATGTTTGGTCATATTGAAACAGATGAAGATATAATAGAGCATCTGTGCAATGTAAGAAAACTACAAGACAGAACAAACGGTTTTAGGGCATTTATAGCTTGGGATTTTAAAAAGGAGAATAATGAGCTTGGGAAAAGGGTTGATAGGGTTACTTCTGGAATTGATTATTTAAAGATAGTTGCCATATCAAGAATAATGCTCGATAATTTTGACAATATTCAAGCGTCTTGGGCGTCTCAGGGAAAGGATGTGGGTGAAGTGGCTTTGCATTTTGGCGCAAACGATATGGGAAGTATGCTTATAGAAGAAAACGTTATGAGACAGGCAGGCTTTAGGGCTGAATCAACAGTTGAAGAAATATCTAATATCATAAGAAAAAGCGGTTTTGAGCCGGCGCTAAGAACAACCGACTACAAAATCGTAAAATATTTATAGAAGTGTAATTTTTTGCTTGCAATCCTTTTTAAAGTTTGATATACAGTTAGCCATTATGAGAAAAGGCAGTAATTTGTTGGGTAGAGTTTTTTCCTATAGCTTTTATGCATATTACTTTTGGTTTTATAAGGAACGGTCTACCTGACGACTAATGCGCTTTTCGTTTTACTTGAAGCCGTTTAGGTAGGCCAAAAAAGCTTACCTAAACGGTTTTTTTTTGGTCAAAAATTGAATTGGGAGGTAGTTGATATGATAGTTGTAATGAAGAAAGGTTCAAAGGAAGAAGATGTTTCAAGGGTTAAAGAGCGCATTGAAGATATGGGATTAGAAGCCCATATATCAAAAGGCAGCGAAAGAACGGTAATTGGTGTGGTTGGTAGTTTGGATAAGGATAAGCTGAGCTTAGACCCTATTGCTACGCTGTCTTTGGATGAAGGAGTAGATAGGGTATATTCTGTAACAAAGCCATACAAGCTTGCATCGAGAGAAAATAGAGAAGAAAATACGATAGTAAAGGTTGGCAACGTTGAAGTAGGCGGTGATAATTTTACAATAATAGCGGGCCCTTGCTCGGTTGAAAGTAAAGAGCAGATGATGGAAACTGCCTTAGGTATAAAGGAATGTTCAGCTCATATGTTAAGGGGCGGTGCATTCAAACCGAGAACTTCTCCATACACATTCCAAGGGTTGGGTGAAGAAGGGTTAAAACTTTTAAAAGAAGCATCAGATGCAACAGGTATGCCTATTGTAACGGAAGTTATGAATCCGAAAGATTTGGATGTTGTTTTAAGATATGCAGACGTTTTGCAAATTGGAGCAAGAAATATTCAAAACTTTTCTCTTTTAAAACTTGTGGGTCAAACCGATAAGCCTGTTTTATTAAAAAGAGGAATGTCTACAACCATACAGGAGTTCTTGATGAGTGCCGAATATGTTATGAGTGAAGGCAACGCCGATGTAATTCTTTGTGAAAGGGGTATAAGGACATTTGAAACGGCAACAAGGAGTACGCTTGATATATCCGCAGTGCCTGTTTTAAAGAAGGAAACACATCTACCTGTTTTAATAGACCCGTCCCACGCTGCAGGTAAAAGAGATTATGTGCCTGCACTATCAAAAGCCGCAATTGCTGCTGGCGCTGACGGACTATTGATAGAAGTGCATTATAAGCCTGAGATTGCCGTCTCTGATGCTGCTCAACAGCTTAACATACCTGAATATTGTTCGCTTGTAAAAGAATTAAAGGATATAGCAAAAGCTGTAGGTAAAGTAATAAACTAACTAATTGACAATCAGAGCCTCTTCGTTATATATTACTTCTAATTTTGACGTAAATGGAAGGTTGCTATGAAGGAAGTAAATGTAGGTTTATTGGGTGTTGGAACAGTAGGAAGCGGTGTTGTAAAGATTTTAAACGACAACGCGGAAATTATTAAGAAGAGGCTCGGTTTTGATTTAAAGCTCAAAAGGGTTTGCTCTAAAAGTGTAGATGATGATGTAAAGGAGATTGTAAAGGATATCTTTACTGACTCGTATGAGGATTTATTTAAAGACGACATAGATATAGTGGTTGAACTTGTAGGCGGATATGATTTTCCAAAAGAATTTATTTTAAAAGCCATAGAGCATGGAAAAAGCGTTGTAACGGCAAACAAAGCCCTACTTGCCCGTTACGGTTTTGAGATATTTTCTAAAGCCTTTGATAAAAAGGTTGATGTTGGGTATGAAGCATCCGTCGCAGGCGGTATACCCATAATAAAAGCTGTCAAGGAATCGCTTTCAGCAAATAATATTCAATACATTAAAGCTATTGTGAATGGGACGTGTAATTATATACTCACTGAGATGGAAAAAAGTCAGGCGGATTTTGAAAGCGTTTTAAAAGACGCTCAAGAAAAGGGATTTGCTGAAGCTGACCCAACCTTTGATATTGACGGCATAGATTCGGCGCATAAGATGGCTATATTAAGCTCTATATCTTTTGGTGATAATGTTGTAGAAAGCGATGTGTTTACCGAAGGCATAAGGGATATTACGCTTTTGGATATTAAATTTGCATCTGAATTTGGCTATAAAATTAAATTATTGGGTATGACAAGACTAATTGATAACAAGATTGATGTAAGGGTTCATCCTACGATGGTAAGAAAAAGCGATGTTCTTGCTAATACCGACGGTGAATATAACGCAATTAAAGTAAAGTGCGATATGGATGATGATACCGTTTATGTAGGTAAAGGTGCGGGAAGTTTGCCGACAGCTAGTGCTGTTGTTGCTGATTTAATGGATATAGCAAGAAACATAAGGCACGATTCCCACTTAAGAACTCCTTTAATGTCTTTTCCATTTAATTACGTTAAAAAGAGAGAAATTGTTGATGTAAACGAACTTGAGATGGATTATTATATACGCTTTAGTGTTGAAGATAGTGTAGGTGTTTTATCAAAAATTTCCGGTATTTTGGGAGACAACAATATTAGTATAAAAAGCGTTGTTCAGCTGAATAAAGGCGAAGGTTGGGTGCCGTTGATTGTTGTAACCCATAAGGCAAAAGAAAAAAATATGCAAAATGCTCTTAAAGCAATACATAAACTTGATGTTATAAAAGATAAAACGCTACTTATAAGGATAGACGATGAGTGATAAATTATGGGGTGGTAGATTTTCAAAATCGACCGACAGTTTGATGGAGCGATTTTCAGAATCCATAAGCTACGACAAAAGACTATATAAATACGATATAGAAGGTTCTATTGCCCATGCCAAGATGCTTGCAAAACAAGGTATCATATCCGACGATGAAGCAAAAACTATAGCCGATGCGCTCAAAGAGATAGAAAGACTTATAGATGAAGGTAAATTTGAATTTAGCATAAAAGACGAAGATATACACATGAATATAGAGCGCAAACTTATAGAGATTGTGGGTAGCGTTGGTGGAAAACTGCATACAGCAAGGAGTAGAAACGACCAGATAGCCTTGGATATACGTTTGATGTTAAGGGATGTTTCTATCCATATAATTGATAGGTTGAATGTTTTATTAAAAGAGATTGCCCAGCTTGCTAAAGATAATATTGATATTGTAATGCCGGGTTTTACCCATATGCAACATGCTCAACCGGTTCTTTTTTCCCACTATATTTTGGCATATTACGAAAAATTCAAAAGGGATAGGGATAGATTTAGGGATACGCTAAAACGTATAGATGTATTGCCGCTTGGAAGCGGTGCGTTAGCAGGAACGAGTTTTCCGATAGACAGGCGTTTTGTTGCGGAAGAGTTAAGATTTTCAAAGATATCAAGAAACTCTATGGATTCTGTGTCCGATAGGGATTTTGCTATCGAATTTTTAAGTGATATAGCAATTTGCGCGATGCATGCTTCCAGATTTGCCGAAGAGATGGTTATCTTTTCTTCTTCAGAATTTGATTTTTTTGATTTGCCCGATGAGTTTTGCACAGGCTCAAGCATAATGCCGCAAAAGAAAAACCCAGATGCGATGGAGCTTGTGAGAGGAAAAACGGCAAGAACGTATGGTAATTTAGTTCAGCTAATGGTTTTAATGAAGTCTTTGCCTTTAACATACAATAGGGATATGCAGGAAGATAAGGAATCGGTATTTGATTCCGTTGATACTATTATAGATGTTCTTGATATATTGATTAAATTTATACCTAATATAAAACCCAAGACAAAGAACCTTGAAAAGGCGCTTGAAGAAGGGTTTATAACGGCAACAGATTTGGCAGACTATCTTGCCAAGAAGGGTATGCCGTTTAGAGACGCCCATAAGGTTGTAGGCAATATAGTAGCGTATGCCGAAGAAAAAAATAAAAAATTGGACGAGCTTTCTTTGGATGAACTTAAAAAGTTTTCCGATTTCATAGAATCGGATATCTTTGAAATACTTAGTTACAAAAACGCCGTTAATTCAAGAAAAAGCTACGGTGGAACGGCAAAAGAGAATGTTTTATCCGTTTTAAGTGAGATAGAAAAAGAACTTAAAAATGATAGAACGGGCAGCGAGATAGAATGTCCAAGGTGTTCATATCCCGTAAAGATTTATAAAAACCCTATACCTACGGTGGATATTATTATAGAAATAGATAAAAAGGTTTTGCTTATAAGAAGAAAAAACGAGCCGTTTGGATGGGCAATCCCCGGCGGATTTATAGATTTTGGCGAATCTGCCGAAGATGCAGCAATTAGAGAAGCAAAAGAAGAAACCGGTTTGGATATAACCATCGAAGGGTTGCTTGGTGTATATTCCAAGCCAAATAGAGACCCAAGAACCCATACCATAAGCACGGTTTTTTATGCCAAGGCTTTAGGTGATATTAAGGCTGGGGATGATGCTTTAGAAGCAAAACTATTTGGAAGAAACGAGTTGCCTAACGATATAGTTTTTGACCATAGAGATATTCTTAAAGATTATTTTGAAAAGACACATAGTAATGAATAGCTACACACTGCTTAGCGTAAAAGGAGATAAAAAAAAACTTAACATCAAAAAAAAATGTTTTGAAAATAAGATTGTTTACATAAAAGATATACAGCTTAGACAGTCCACTAAAATTATTTTAGAAAATCGAAACATTATTTCGTACGAAGAGATAAAGTCTTTCTTATTTCCTTCTTTATCAAATTTATATAACCCTTTTCTTTTAAAGGATATGGATATTGCCGTAGATAGAATAATTAGAGCGATATCCAAAAAGGAAAGGATTTTTGTAGTCGGCGATTACGATACTGATGGTGTAACATCAACGAGTCTCTTATTGAAGTTTTTTCAAGAATTAGGAATAGATGCCTATTTTTATATACCAAAAAGAGATAATGGTTATGGCTTAAGTTTGGATGCTATAAAGAGAGCTATAGAATATAAAGCGAAGCTGTTAATAACTGTGGATAATGGTATAACAAGCTTAAATGAGGTAGAGTTTGCAAAAACAGTTGGTATTGATGTTATAGTTACAGACCATCACGAACCTCAAGATGAACTGCCAAAAGCTTATGCTGTTGTAAATCCGAAAAGGAAGGATTCTAAATTTCCTTTTAGGGAATTGTCTGGTGTTGGTGTTGCATTTAATCTTGTTATGGCTTTAAGAAATAAACTGAGAAGTATGAATTTTTTCGATACAAACAATCAGCCAAATCTAAAAAAATATCTTGACTTAGTAGCTTTAGGAACATTAGCCGATATAGTTCCTTTGTTGGATGAAAACAGAATTTGTGTAAAGTTTGGTTTGTCTAATGAAGGACCGTCTTGTGTGGGTTTGGAATCCTTAAAAAAGGTTTCGGGTATAAATGGGAGTTTAACATCAAGAAACGTTGGTTTTTCCATAGCTCCGCGTATAAATGCAGCAGGAAGGCTCTACGATGCTTCGATTGTGGTCGATATGTTTATGAAAGATAATAAAGAAGAAGCCGAAGAAATAGCAAACAGGCTTGATGAGATAAACAAAGAAAGAAGAAGGCTTCAAACCCAAATAGTATCGGAGATAGAAAAAGATATAGAGAATGTTAACGATTCTGTGATTGTTGCTTCCAAAAAAGGGTGGCATAGAGGAGTGATAGGAATAGCTGCAAGCACCATATCTTACAAATATTCTAAACCAACAATAATAATAAGCGAGATGGATGGGTTAAGCGTTGGTAGCGGCCGTAGTGCATCAAATATAGACCTTTTTAGCTGTGTGTTGGAAACAAGCGATATTCTTGAGCGTTTCGGCGGGCATAAAATGGCTGTGGGTATAACAATAAAAAATGAACTAATAGATACCTTTAGAGATAAAATAAATGAAATAGTTGAAGAAAGATATGGAGAGCAGGAGTCTATAGGTGGATATGATGTTGATTGCGAAACATCTCTTAATATTTTTGATAGGAGTTTTTTGGAAGAACTGTCAAAATTAGAACCCTACGGACCGTCCAATGAAGAGCCATTATTCCTTGTAAGACATGCATTAATAAAGGATAAAACCATGATTTTAAACAAGTATCCTAAATATCTGGTGAGCGATGGAGATGTGAGTATATGGATGGTTGCGTTTGAGCAGGGTATAAATCTTGATGTGGGTTATGTTTATGATATAGTTTTTACGGCTAAGATGAATAACAACTATATGTCTTTTACTATTAAAGACGCTTTTTTATCTAAACTAAGGGGGTAATAAGTGAAGCTATCTGAAAATGCGCTTGTTGTATTAAAGAGTAGATATCTGCAAAAAAATAAAGACGGAGAAATTGTAGAAACACCTGAAGAATTGATTAGTCGGGTTGCTTCTTTTATAGCTCAAGCTGACAAGAATTATCAAGCATCAAAAAAAGATATAGAAAAAACCCAAGAGTCATTTGAGTATGTAATGAGTGAATTAAAATTTTTACCCAACACGCCAACGCTTGTTAATGCAGGTAGGCCGTTGGGCCAATTGTCGGCATGTTTTGTTTTGCCTGTTGATGATTCTATGGAGAGCATATTTGACGCAGTAAAATCGACTGCTTTAATCCATAAATCGGGCGGTGGAACGGGATTTTCATTTTCAAGACTACGCCCTAAAAACGATATAGTTTCTTCAACTATGGGTGTGTCCAGCGGTCCTATATCGTTTATGAAGGTTTTTGATTGTGCAACGGAAGCGATAAAACAGGGTGGCGTTAGGCGCGGAGCGAATATGGGTATCTTAAGGGTAGACCACCCGGATATTTTAGATTTTATCCACTGCAAAGAGAGTGAGAATGCCATAAACAACTTCAATATATCCATAGCGATAACTGATAGGTTTTTGGATGCTTTGGAGAATGATGATGAATATGAGTTGATAAATCCGAGAAACGGAGAGATTGTAAGCAGACTAAAAGCAAGTTTTGTTTGGGATGAAATAGCGCATGGAGCGCATAAAAACGGAGAGCCTGGGATAGTTTTTATAGATAGAATCAATAAATATCATCCATTAAGCGAAGATGTCGGAAAAATCGAAGCAACAAATCCTTGCGGAGAGCAGCCGCTTTTGCCATATGAGTCATGCAATTTGGGCTCTATCAATCTCGGCAAATTTGTTAAGGATAAAAAGATAGACTACGACGAGTTGGCAAATGTTACAAAGATAGCCGTTCATTTTTTAGATAACGTTATCGATATGAATAAATACCCGATAAGTCAGATTGAAGAAAACACCAAAAAGAACAGAAAAATCGGTTTAGGCGTTATGGGTTTTGCCGATTTGTTGATTGATTTGGGCATTCCATACGATTCGGAAGATGCCGTAGCGCTTGCAAAAGAAGTAATGGGATTTATACAAAAAACATCAAAAGATGCATCAAGTGAGTTAGCAAAGGTTAGAGGAAACTTTCCAAATTACGACTATAGTGTATATGCAAAAGAAAAGATTCCAATGAGAAATGCTACCACTACAACCATAGCGCCTACAGGTTCTATATCGATGATAGCTGATGCATCAAGCGGCATAGAGCCGATATTCGCTTTGGCTTACTATAAACAGGTGTTGGATGGAAAGAGATTGCCCTATACATACGAAAGACTATTCAATGCATTAAAGGAAGAAGGCATTTATTCTGATTCGTTAGCCGAAAAAATTATAGAAAACAGAGGAAGTCTAAAAGGAATAGATGCAATACCTGAGCATATAAAAAATGTATTTGTTACGGCTATGGATATAGATTACAAGGCTCACATAGATATACAGGCTGCGTTTCAAGAGTTTACTGACAATGCAGTGTCGAAAACGATAAATATGGTAAACTCGGCAACCGTAAGCGATGTAAAAAACGCTTATAATTATGCATATAAAAAGGGTTTAAAAGGCATAACAATATATAGAGATGGCTCAAGAGAAGTTCAGGTTTTGGTTACGCCGAAGAAAGAAAAACAGAATAAAAACGGATTTGTAAGGCCGCTAACACTTGAAGGCTTTACCGATAAAATTAAAACATCGAGAGGAACGCTTTACGTTACAGTAAATACTGTAGACAATAAACCTATCGAAGTATTTGCAAACATAGGAAAAAGCGGCGGTGATATATCGGCACTGTCGGAAGCTATAGGACGACTGATTTCTATAGCCCTGCAAAATGGTGTTGATGTAAAAAACATTATCAACACGCTTATAAGCATAACAGGAGCTCAGCCAATTTGGAGCAATGGAAAATTGATAAAATCGGTTCCTGACGGTATAGCTCAAATATTAAGAGACCATTTTCAAAAAGTTAGCGATGATAAACAGGTAAAATCTGGAAAGATTACGGGCGAAGAGTGTCCTGAATGCGGTTCGCCGCTTGAAATAGTAGAAGGCTGTGCGGTTTGTAGAAACTGCGGATACTCAAGATGTGGATAAGGAGATGTTGTTATGGATTTTGAGAAAGAAGCACTAAAGCAACTTGACGTTATAAAGAGAGGAATAGCAGAGTTAATAGACGAAAAGGAGCTTAAAGAAAAAATAGTAGATTCTCTAAAGAATAAAAAACCTTTAAGAATCAAAGCCGGCTTTGACCCTACGGCGCCGGATTTGCATCTTGGCCATACCGTTTTAATTCAAAAGTTAAAACAATTTCAAGATTTAGGCCACGACGTATACTTTTTGATAGGTGATTTTACGGGAATGATTGGCGACCCTACGGGAAAAAGCGAAACAAGGAAGGCTTTAACCAAAGAAGAAGTCGAAAAAAACGCAGAAACCTACAAGAGTCAAATATTTAAAATATTGGATAAAGAAAAGACGAAGGTTGTTTACAATTCGCAATGGTGCTCAAAGTTGTCGGCAAGCGATTTAATTAAACTTGCTGCGAGTATGACTGTTGCAAGAATGCTGGAAAGGGATGATTTCTCAAAGAGATTTAATTCAAATAAACCGATTTCCATACATGAGTTTTTATATCCTTTAATTCAGGGATACGATTCTGTTGCTTTGCAAGCCGATGTGGAGCTTGGCGGAACAGACCAAAAATTCAATCTTTTGGTGGGAAGAGAGCTTCAAAAACGTGAAGGACAAAGGCCTCAAAGTGTTCTTATGATGCCCATACTTGAAGGATTAGACGGCGTTAACAAAATGAGCAAATCGCTTGGAAATTACGTAGGTATTACCGATGAACCAAACGATATGTATGGTAAGATTATGTCCATATCCGACGAACTGATGTGGAGATATTACGAACTGTTAAGTGATAGGCATATGGACGAAATAAAACAGATGAAAATCGATGTGGAAAGCGGCAGTTTACATCCAAAAAAAGCTAAAGAAATGTTAGCCTTTGAGATTACGGCAAGGTTTCACGATGAAGACAAAGCAAAAGCCGCAGCAAAATATTTTGAAGAGATGTTTAAGAAAAAGGATATACCGAATGATTTAAAAGAGATTGACTATGACGTTGAAAACGATAGCGTTTGGTTGTGTCAATTATTGAAGGATATATCTTTCGTAAAAAGCACATCCGAAGCAAGAAGGATGATTAAGTCAAACGCCGTTAGTGTAGATTCTGCTAAGATTACCGATGAATCAATAAATCTTGATAAGGGTAAGAGTTATATTATTAAGGTAGGCAAGAAAAAGATAGCAAAGGTTAACCTGGTGTAGTTATGCTTTTGGCTATAGATATAGGCAATACAAACATAGTAATAGGTGTTTTTTTAAAGAATAGATTTTTAAGTTTTCGATTAAGCACGAACCTAAAAACAACACAAGACGAATATTGCATAAATTTGTATAACCTTTTTCATCTCTATTCCATAACGGATAAGCCCTACGGTGCCATTATATCATCAGTCGTTCCGCAGATAACACCAAAGATTCATACAGCCGTAAAGACGGTTTTCGATATAAAGGCTTTGGAAGTAGGTCCCGGCATTAAAACTGGAATGCCCATAAAATACGACAATCCTAAAGAGGTCGGAGCAGACAGAATTGTTAATGCGGTAGGTGCATATGAAGAATTTAAGGATGCTTTGATAGTTATAGATTCAGGAACGGCTGTTACGTTTGATGTCATAAGCAAGAAGGGTGAGTATATCGGCGGAGCAATAGCGCCTGGCATACACATATCGGCTGATGCGTTATCCGAAAAGACGGCTAAATTGCCGAGAGTTACTATACAGCCGCCAAAAGGTGTAATAGGTAAAACGACAATACAGAGCATTCAGTCGGGTTTATTTTACGGCTATATGTCGATGATAGAAGGCATGATAAAAAGAATAAAACAGGAGATGGGAATACCTTGTAAGGTTGTGGCAACCGGTGGAGATAGCGCCATGTTTTATAAGCATCTTGATTTGATAGACTGTTATAGACCTCATTTAACGCTGTTTGGACTAAAGGTTATCTATGAAAAAAACGTATAAGATTACGGTAATAGGCTCTGGGAGTTGGGGAACAGCTCTATCCAATATGTTTGCAAAAAATGGTATCAATACCTGTTTGTATGTAAGAAAAAAAGAGTTATGTAAAGAGATGTACAAAAAAAGAGAAAACAAAAAATATCTACCTGATATTATGCTTACAAAGGAATTAATTATCACAAGCAATGTAGAAGAAGCTATGCAATTTGGGAATATAATATTACTGGCAGTTCCTGTTAAATATTTAAGAGAATCCTTAAGCGGTTTATTAAATCTTGTTAATGATGAGCATATATTTGTTAGTGCTGCAAAAGGTATAGAAAATGATACGTTCTTTAGACCTTCTGAAGTGGTTAAAGATGTTTTAAATGTTAATGACGAACGTTTTGCTGTGTTGAGTGGGCCAAACTTTGCCAAAGAAGTAGCAATGGAATTGCCAACGGCAACGGTGGTTGCTTCTTGTAATAATACGCTTGCCAAGAAGCTGCAGGATGTTTTTAGCTGTAACTATTTCAGGGTTTATACATCGGATGATGTGGTTGGCGTGGAAACTGCAGCGGCAATAAAAAACGTTATCGCTATAGCTGTGGGAATTAGTGATGGATTAGGCTTTGGTAATAATGCAAAGGCAAGCTTAATAACAAGAGGACTTACCGAAATGTCAAGACTTGGTACTATGCTTGGCGCAAAAACCGAAACATTTATGGGGCTTGCCGGTATTGGCGATTTGGTTTTAACATGTACGGGAAATTTGAGTAGAAATAGAAGGTTAGGCATTGAATTATCAAAAAATTTAGATGTTGATTCAATATTAAATACCATGGTTATGGTAGCCGAAGGTGTCAATACGGTAAAATCTGTTTTTATATGGTCTAATAAACATAATGTAGATATGCCTATATCTAATCAGGTGTATGAAATTTTATACAACAGGAAGAATCCTAAGCAAGCTGCTGTTGAGCTTATGAATCGACCACTCAAAGAAGAATCTTTATAGTTAAGTTTTTTTGCAATTTTTATATTTTTATGTTACTAAAATAATAAGCAAATATAAAAGGGGGGTGCTAATATGGCTGATGAAAAAACCCAAGAAGAAGAACCTAAAAAGAAAGGTAAAGGCAAGCTGATAATCATAGTTTTGGCTGTTGTTGTTTTGGTGGTTGCGGGCGTTGCCGTTAAAATGTTTGTGCTTGGAGGTAAAAAGGAAGAAGTAAAAGGCGAAAAGAAAAAGGTTGAGCATCAAAAGAAACAGGAGCAGGAGACAGAAGAAGATACAGAAGATTATGGTGAAGCTATGGATGAATCAGGGTTAGAACCTGTGGTTGTTGGTCCAATGATAGCAAATCTTGCAGATGAAGGTGGAGATAGATATCTGAAGGTAAAAATTGTTTTACTTGAAGCTAAAAAGAAGGCAAAGGAAGCAAAAAAAGAAGAAGAATCAACCGGTATTTCATTGGAAGATGCAATTATTAAAGATGTGATACTAAATACCATTTCATCCAAGACTTCAGACGATTTATTGTCGATAAGCGGAAAAGAAGAACTAAAGAATGAAATTATCACTGCAATAAATAAAGCCGTTCATAAAAGATTGGTAAGAAAGATATTCTTTACGGAGTTTATTATACAATGACGACAGAAAGAGAAAGGTTTGAAAAGTATTTTGACGTTCCCATAAGAATAATATTTGATTTGGCAGAATCCAAAGTAAAGATTAGAGATTTTTTAAAATGGAGAGTGGGAGACGTTATAGAAGGCGATAGAATGGCTGGTGAGCATATAGATATAAATATAGAAGACCAGCCCTTAGGCGAAGGAGAAGTTATAGTTTTGGATAATAAATTTGCCATAAGAATAACGAATATCTATACAAAAGAAGATGTTATGGAACTTAAGGTTAAATGATAGCAATATTGTTTGTTATTTTTCCTTTAGCTTGTTTTGCTGCGGATAGCCAACAACATTATGCTGCATACACGCTTAAAGCGTTTGGTAGTTTGCTTATTGTTTTGTCTTTAATGTTTGCGGCGATGTATGTTTTAAAAAAGGTTAATGTAGCGTCAAGATTTAAGAGCTCTCGCATAAAGGTTTTGGATAGGCTCTATGTTGATAATAAACACTCTATATTAATAGTTGAAATAGATGATAAAGAATATGCCTTAGGCGTTGGTGATGATGTAAATGTTATATCAATCTTGGGAAGTAAAAATGCTAAAGACAATTAAAGTGCCGCTTGCAGTATTGATTGTATTATTTATTGCTTCTGTATCTTATGCTGTAAACGTTCCTTCACCATCCATAAACGTAAACTTAGGTGCTACGGATAACCCTGTTGATGTGGCAAATTCTATAAAACTGCTTGTGATACTTACAATTTTAGCCCTTGCTCCATCTATTCTCATAATGATGACATCTTTTACGCGTATAATCATAGTTCTTGCCATAGTAAGACAAGGATTAGGCACTCAACAAATGCCGCCCAATCAAATACTTATAGGTATTGCCCTATTTTTGACTTTTTTTATTATGTCTCCACAGATTAGTACGATTTATAACGATGCATATAAGCCGCTTCAAGAGAATAAAATAGGGCTCCAAGAGGCTTATCACAGAGCTGAAAAACCACTAAAGGCTTTTATGCTTAAGCAAACAAGAAAGAAAGATTTGGCTTTGTTTTTACGTATATCGAAGTCCAAAAATCCTAAAAACAAAGATGAACTATCCTTGGGTATAGTTATACCTGCATTTATGGTAAGCGAATTAAAAACGGCATTTGAAATGGGTTTTATGATTTATATACCGTTTCTTGTTGTAGATATGGTTGTTGCGAGCATTTTAATGAGTATGGGTATGATGATGCTTCCGCCCATTATGATATCTTTGCCGTTTAAATTGCTGTTATTTGTTTTGGCTGACGGTTGGAATTTGGTGGTTATGTCTCTGTTTAAAAGTTTTAACATTATGTGAGGTTTTAGATGGATATCGCGACCGTTATATCAATAGGTAAGAATGCTATGGAAGTAGCCCTGCTTTTGTCTATGCCGATACTTGTTATTAGTTTAGTGGCAGGTTTAATGGTTAGTGTTTTTCAAGCCGTAACACAAATTCAAGAGATGACGCTTACATTCATACCAAAAATTGTAGCTGTTGCTATATCTTTGATTTTTTTAGCTCCATGGATGACAAAATTGATAGTCAACTACACAACGCAGCTATATATGGCTATACCCAGTATGATTAAATAGAGATGTCAGAGCTATTTAATTTAGCAGGTTCTTTGGATATATTCTTTGTTTTTTTTATAATACTCATCAGAGTTTCTTCAATTGTCGTATTTGCGCCTGTATTTTCATCATCGTCAATTCCATCACAGATAAAAATTGCTTTTGCCTTTGTTTTTTCTTTGGCGCTTTATCCTGTAGTGAAAGATTATATACATATTACGGATTTTAGTATTTTAGGAATAACCGCAATGGTCGTTAGAGAGGTCATACTTTCTGCCGCTTTGGCATTTTGCGTTCATTTTGTTTGGGCTGGTATAGAGCTTGGAGCTCAGCTTGTTGGATTTATGATGGGATTTTCAATAGCTAACGTTTTGAGTCCTGAAGAAAACTTACAGATATCAATCCTTGCTGAGTTTGAAAGTATCATGGCTATCTTGATTTTTTTAATAATAGACGGGCACCATATATTTATAAAAGCGATGGTGGATAGTTTTAAAATGATTCCCGTTGGTGGATTTGTATTAAATCATAATATATTTGATATCTTGCTAAAGCTTTCTGCGATGATGTTTTCGGTTACATTTCAGATATTAGCACCTGCTGTTATAGCTCTTGTCGTTACGAATGTTGTTTTTGGAATTATCGCAAGAACCATGCCTCAAATTAACATAATGATTGTGGCTTTCCCGCTAAGCATAGGTATCGGTCTATTTGTCTTAGGTGTTTCGTTTAGTTATTCGGCTTATGTAATAGTTAAATATTACGATTCTGCTCTATCGTATATCTATGCACTGCTTGGAGGCGGATAATGCCAGATGAGGAAAAAACCGAACAAGCGACCCCGAAAAAACGTCAAGAAGCAAGAGAAAAAGGTCAGGTTGCAAAATCTGTAGAGCTAAATACGGCATTTTTGCTTTTAGCGAGTATAATATTTTTTTACTTCAATGCACATAGCTTAGGTGTTCATCTAAAAGATGTTTTTGTATATTTTATAACCTTATCAAGCCACTATGAGATAACTATAACCAGTTTTCCTAAAATTGTAAAAGAGATAACCTATATAATGTTTGTTATGCTTACGCCATTTTTAATAGTTATGCTGCTTGTGTCTTTTTTGATAAATGTTGTTCAGGTTGGGTTTATGATTACACCCAAAGCAATGGAGCTAAAGTTTGATAAACTTAACCCGATAAACGGATTTAAAAATATGTTTTCTATGCGTTCTTTTGGAGAGCTTGTAAAATCAATACTCAAGGCTTCCATTATATCATACATTCTTTATCTGTTTATAAAAAAACAGATGCCCATGTGGTTTGATTTAATAGATGCATCGAAAGAGGTTATCTTTGTGGCGTTACTTAAGAGTATATTTTTGGTAAGCGTTTACATTCTAATTTTTATCGTTGCCGTTGCCGTCTTAGATTATCTTTTTCAGAGATACAATTTTGAAAAAAGCATAAGAATGAGCCATAAAGAGATAAAAGATGAATACAAACAGATGGAAGGAGACCCACACGTTAAACAAAAAATAAGAAGATTGCAGATGGAGATGGCAAAAAAGAGAATGATGGAAGATGTTAAAAAGGCTGATGTTGTTATAACAAACCCAACACACTATGCAGTTGCATTAAAGTATAACGATTATGAGATGAATGCGCCAAAGGTTGTTGCAAAGGGTATGAATTTGATAGCAGAAAAAATAAAAGAGATAGCTAAAGAGAACGATGTAGATATAGTGGAAAAGCCCGAAGTTGCGCGTGAATTGTATAAAAAAACAAAGATAGGTGATGAAATACCCGAAGAGCTCTATCAAGTTGTAGCTGAAATCTTGGCATACGTTTATAAAGCAAAAAAATCACGTGCAAGCTAAAGTTTTTTTTATTTAATCCGATTTTCTTATTAGAGAAAGGAGGGATGTGTTATGGATATAGGCTCTATGAATGTGCTTGGCTTGGGCAGCGGGATGGATTTGCAAGGGCTTGTAGATAAATTGATAAATGTTGATAAAAAGCCTGTCTTAATGAAGCAGATGCAGAAGATTCAATATGAATCTTACTATCAGGCTTTTGATTCTTTAGAGTCCAAAATGTCCAAATTATCAAATTCCATAAACAGCACGCTCTCCGACTTAACAATGCAAAAGGCTACAGTCAGTGATGATAGTTTAGCAGAAGCTACCGTTACCGGAGCGCCTAAGGCAGGTTCTTATAATATAACGGTTAATAGTTTGGCAAAGGGTGAGAAGTGGTTATCCACAACAAGCGAATCGTCAACAACAAACAATATATCATCTGGTTCAAATGGAACCTTTAAATATAAAATTGGCTCAAAGGAGTATTCGATAGACATAGATAATAACGTATATACATCCACTCCTACTACACTTGAAGAATTTGTAAATGCCATAAACGAAAACGGTTCGGGGTTGGAAGCGTCTACAATTTATGATGGAAGCGGATATGTTGTTGTTTTGAAAACACCTGTAGGAACAAACAACAACCTTACAATAGAGCAAAATGATACTACCTTAACATTTGGTGATAATGGGTCGCCCAATGAAGCATCAAGCGATGCTACATTAACTATTGATGGCGTTTCCGTTACATCTCACTCGAATACGCTTGAGAATAACATATCCGGTTTAAAAATAGAATTGAAGAAAACAGGGAGTTTTTCTGTTTATGTAAATACCGACTATGACGCTTTGCTTAAGGATATGCAGGATATTGTTGATGAATATAACGATATGATGGACTATGTGGCGAAAAATTCTGGATACGACCAAGAAAAAAATATAGCCGATGCTTTCTTCTGTAATTCTACAATACAATCCGTTCGTTCCAAACTGGATAATATTTTTATGGCAAAATACGGAGATTCAAATTCATCTGTTTCCTATTTATCAGATTTGGGCATAGATATAGACAAAACAGGCAAAATGTCTTTTGATAGTTCTAAATTTCTGCAAGCCCTTCAAAGCGATTTTGACAGTGTAAAAAAAATGTTGAGCGAGACAAAAACTGGAGCGGATGACGGTTTTTTAAGTGTATTTCACGATACGCTATACAATTTAACAAGTACAAACGGTGATATAGAGCTTGAAAAGAATTATCTGAATAATAGAACCGACAGCATTCAACAGCAAATAGAAATAATGAATAAACAACTTGAGCAGGAAAGGGCAATGTTGACTATGACGTTTGCTCGAATGGATGAGTATATAGGAGGATTAAAGAGTCAAAGTGATTATATGACTCAGGTTTTTAACAGTATGAGTGGAAATAAGAAATAAATGGAGGTTAAAAGATGTCTGGCATGGTGATAAGTAAGGTAAGCAATGATGCAGCAGTTAGTAATAAGCATATAGAACCCAACTATCAAAAAAATCAGGCTCAAGAGATATCAAAAACAGCTAAGGATACAAACAATCAACACAAAGCACAGGACCAAAAGGAAGTTTCTCCAAAGGATTTAAAAAAGATTATAAACAAGATAAATGAAAATGTCAGCATGCTCAATCAAAATGTAAAATTTGCCTACAACGATACCATAAAGTCCTTAACCGTGGAAGTGGTTGATGTTTCGACAGGAAAGGTGATTAGGGAAATTCCACCAAAAGAGGTAATAAACCTTCAAAAGAAACTTTCAGAGGTTGTAGGTATTATATTTGACAGTAAGGAGGTAAAATAACATGACAGCAAATGAAGCTTATAATACATATAAAAATGTATTAATTTCGACGACGGTTGATAAGATGCAGATAGTATCCCTACTCTATGAAGGCGCTTTAGGTTTTGCCAAAAAGGCTTATAAGGCTATGAAGGACGAAGATGAAGAAACAAAAATAGATAGTTTAAATAGGGTTAGCGGCATTTTGCTTGCTTTAAGGGATTCTTTGGATAGAAATCAGGATGTAGAAACGGTGGAGTATCTTGAAGCTTTATATAATTTCCTTTTAACAAGGACAATAGAGGCAAATAAAGACAATAATTACGAAGATTTTGGGGTAGTTGTTAGATATTTAGATAAAATGTCCGAAATCTGGAATAAAGAAATAATGAAAAAGGATGAAACAGCCTAATCTTCTTGATTAGGCTATGCCTTTTGTGATGTTACCTAAAAAATCTTTCATGTAGTTGTTTTTATCTTCTAAGCTTGCGTAATTGTCAATACCTTTGAAGAATGCAGACAATGAGTCTTTAATCATATCTTGCTTATTTTCTTCAGGGAATTTGGCATTTAGTACATTTTCAACGGTATTGACAAAGTTGTTTATTGTTAAAATTTTTTCACTGTTTGCTTCGTTTGCGTTTAGTATTGTGTTGGTTTCTTCAACATAGTTTTTTTGGAATCCTGTTTCAAATAGGTCAGAAAAGCCCTTTATCCAATTGCCTACATCGTACCCTATTCCGTTTAATTTGTTTGCCGATGTAAATAGATTGTTAAATGTATTTTTATCGTTTTCTTTTATGCTGTTTAGCGAGCTGGTAAATTTTGCAAGCTCCAATCCATTCGAATTTTTTGCCAAACTTATAATTATGTTTCTTGCTCCTTCGAGTGCGTTTGTTCTTTCTTTGCTGTCGGAAATATTTTTTAGGTCATTGTATAGGCTGTTTAAGGATTGGCCAAAGGAAGAGATGTTTACATAATTAGCATATTTTTTTCCAATTTCTTCTATTATGTTGTTGTTTTGGGCAGTGTTTGAATATTTGCCAAAAAGAGAATTGATATAATTTACATCTTTTACATCATTTATGTTCATAATTTGCCTCCTTATTTTGTATTTTCTCTACATTTATAGTGAAAATGTAAAAAAGAATCAAGTGCTTATGCCTTTTTTGCTTGTAAAAATTTACAAAAAACCATAATTTAATTGCGTGAAAGAGATTAGATTTAGATGTATTACAATTTCAAAAACAGAAACCATAAAAGGCTTTATTGTAAATGCTGTTAAAGAAGATGGCGTTGTGCAATTCTTTACATACAAAAAGAAGTCAAACATAGACAGTATGAATCTTGTTGATGTTGTTTGTTTTAAAAAACGTAACGATTTTTTGATTGTAAAAGATATGCATATAATTGACCGATTTGAGAAGATTAGGAATTCATTTGAATTGTTGTCTTTTGCGCTTTTTATTATGGAGATTACATTTAAAACAAATAGCAGGATGAATATATTATTTAATGCATTGAAAATATTGAGCAATGACAAGCCTAAGATAGCACTTGTTTGGTTTTTGGCAAACTTCTTGATTCAAAACGGCATATTTAATGAGAATGGATTTTCGCCACAAGAAAAAGCTTTAATAAACTTTATACGAAAAACAAGCAATATCTCGAATTTAAAAATAGATGATGTCAGTTTTTATGTTCTTTTAAGTAAATTGTTTAAAAACGCAAAAGAATATATAGGCGATGATTTTTCCAATAATGTTGTTTGGAGGTTTTTAAAATGAGAGCAGTATTGCAAAGGGTTAGCTACGCCAAGCTTTTTATAGATTCTAAATTATATTCAGAGATAGATAAGGGTTTGCTTGCCTTGATTTGCGTGTGCAAAGATGATGAATTAGAAGATTTGGAATATATAGCAAAAAAGATGGTTAATATGCGCATATTCTCGGATAATAATGGAAAATTTAATTTATCGCTTAAGGATATAAAAGGCGAGTGCATGATTATAAGCCAATTTACGCTTGCGGCGGATACAAAAAAAGGTAACAGGCCTTCCTATTTTTATGCACAAGAACCTGAAAAAGCAAAAAAGATGTATGAACAGTTTATAGAGATTGTTAAAGATTTAGGTGTTTCGGTTAAAAATGGTATTTTTGGTGCAAATATGCAGATTGAGTTTACTAATGACGGACCTGTTACAATTTATATGGATTCAAAAAATAGATAAACTCTTTTGGCTTGACAAAATATTTAAGTTATAATAAATATTTACGCACAGGGTTTTGATTTTAAGGGGCTGTAGCTCAGCTGGGATGAGCGCTTGGCTGGCAGCCAAGAGGTCAGGGGTTCGATCCCCCTCAGCTCCACCAGAAGGTGAAGTATGAAAGAAAAGATTTTAAATACTTTGAATAATACGATGGATTCCATAAAAGATGCCGATATAGGCAAAATAGTAGAAGATGCAAAGAATAAAATAGAAGATATGTCGAAGCATCCGTCAAAATATGCGATAGAACTCATACTTCAGGCTGAATTGGCTTACGAAATGATTGTATGCTACCTTAATAAAAAGTGTGATTTTCCTTGGAAAACTGTTGCGGCGTTAGCTGCTGTTTTGCTGTATCTTATAAATCCCTTTGATATTATACCGGATTTTATTCCCATTGTCGGTTATGTCGACGATTTAGCCGCTTTTGGTATCGCTTTTGCTTTGATACGTGACGATTTGAAAAAATATGCTATATCAAAAAATTTGGATTTAAAAGCATACGGTCTTGACGACTCAAACAATAATTCTTCGCAAGACAACACAACAGCATAATTTTTTCTTGCCTCATTTTTATATAAAGGTATATTTATATAAGCATTTTTTGAAGGAGAGTTTTTTATGGCAAAAAAATATATTTTTATAACAGGCGGTGTTGTTTCGTCGTTGGGAAAAGGAATAACAAGCGCATCTTTAGCCTATCTTTTGATGTCCCATGGATTAAGCGTTTCGATAGTCAAGATAGACCCGTATCTAAATGTAGACCCTGGAACAATGAACCCTTATCAACACGGAGAAGTCTATGTTCTTGATGACGGAGCCGAGACCGATTTGGATTTAGGGCATTACGAACGATTTACAAATCTTACGCTTTCAAGAAAAAATAATTTTACAACAGGACAGGTATACTTTACCGTCATATCAAAGGAAAGAAACGGTGATTATTTAGGAAAAACGGTTCAAATCATACCGCACATAACAAACGAAATAAAAAAACGCATCAAAGAAGCCGGCAAGGGAAAAGATGTTTTAATTGTAGAGATAGGTGGAACGATAGGCGATATAGAAGGTTTGCCGTTTTTGGAAGCCATAAGGCAGATGGGATATAATGAAAAAAGAGAAAATTGTCTATATGTTCATTTAACATTGGTCCCCTACATTAAAACAGCTGGCGAACTCAAAACAAAACCCACTCAGCACAGCGTAAAAGAGCTTCAGTCGATAGGTATATCACCCGATATTATTGTCTGTAGAAGCGAAAGAAGGATTAGTAATGAATTAAAAGAAAAGATAGCTATGTTTTGTAACGTAGAAAAAGAAGCTGTTATCTCTGCTTTGGATGTAGACACAGTTTATGAAATACCGCTTGCATTTAAGAAAGAAGGTTTCGATAGATTAGTAATAGAAAAATTGTCGCTTGATGTTAAGAAAGAACCTAATTTAAGCGATTGGCAAGATATGGTTAATGCAATAAAAAACCCTAAAGATAAGGTTAAGATTGCTTTTGTGGGCAAATATGTGGGACTAAAGGAGTCCTACAAGAGTTTAATAGAATCATTCGTTCATTCAGGAGCCGATTTGGATTTAAAGGTGGAGCTAAAGTGGATTGAATCCGAAGAGCTTGAAGGAGAAAATTATAAAGATTTATTAAAAGATGTTGATGGTATATTGGTGCCGGGCGGGTTTGGCTCAAGAGGAATAGAAGGCAAGCTCAACGCCATAAAATACGCAAGGGAAAACAGTATTCCTTTTTTGGGTATATGCTTGGGTATGCAGACGGCAGTTGTTGAGTTTGCAAGGCACGTTGCCGGCTTAAATAACGCTCATTCCGAAGAGTTTGATAAAGATACAGAATATAAGGTTATACATCTTGCAAGAAAATGGGAAAAAGAAGGCGAGATAGTAACGCGTGATGAAACGACCCAAAAAGGCGGAACAATGAGGCTTGGAAGTTATCCTTGCATTATAGAAAAGGGAACTCTTGCCTATAAAATATACAAAAAGGAAAAAATTGACGAGCGACACAGGCATAGATACGAGTTCAACAATCAATATAGGGATGTTTTTAAAAAAGCCGGTTTGGTCATTAGTGGCGTAAGCCCGGATAACGAGTTTGTGGAGATTGTAGAGCTTGAAAATCATCCGTTTTTTATAGGTGTCCAGTTTCACCCTGAATTTAAATCAAGACCATTAAAACCGCATCCTGTTATAAGAATGTTTGTTGAAAAGAGTTATGAAACAAGAAGAATTAAAGCTTGATATACAAAAGGGTAACATTAAAAAATTTTATATATTGTGCTCAGACGACTATTTCATAAAATCTCTTTATGTAAAAAGAATAGCTGATGCTTGCGGCTGTGAAGTTGAAAGAGTTGACATTGAAAGCAAAGATGAGCTTAAAGAGTTAAAAAGATACGCCAATACATCAAGATTGTTTTCAAAAAACAAAAAGCTTATACACGCTCATTTCTATGAAGATTTAAACGGTATTGACATATTGGACGATTTCAAAACTGTTGTTGTTTTGGATGTTGTTGAATGTAAGGGTGTTAAGAATAAAAATCTTGTTATATTCCATAATCCCACAAAAGAAGAGACGGAGCGATTCATAAATCACAAACTGTTAGCAGCAAAAAAGAGCATAGAAAGAAAAGCCAAGCTGAAGATTATGGAAGCGTTTGAAAATAAAAAAGCTGCCGATTTGAATATGTATTTGGATAGATTGTTTCTATATGTTGGCGATGAAAGCGTAGTTAGGCTAAATCATGTTTTTGATACGCTGGATTATATTCCTGAAGTAGATATATATAAACTTACGGAGTGTATAAAATTGTATGATAAAAAATGTTTCTTTAAGGTTGTGGATAGGGTATTAAATTCTATGGATTATACGTATTTTTTAAATATTTTATCTTTAGAAGTCATAAAAATACTCTCAAGCGGTTATGCAGATAGTGAGCTTTTGAAAACAATAAGGCTTTATCCTAGTCGACAGTGGCAATATAAAAGCAGCTTGGATTCCTTAAAGGAAAAAAACGTGTTAAAATTGTTAAGTATTTTGTATGAAATGGATATGTTTTTAAAAAGCACAAGCAAGGTAGGTTTTTGTGAAATTTTTAAAGCAAGGATGTTTGAATGGTTTATGCAAAAATAGTAGATAAGGAAGATTGTTTTGTTGCTCAAAATAAAAATTTTAATATAACCATAAACTTAAAAGGTTGTGTTGATAAGTGGGTTTTGAATGAAACAAACTCAAACCTATTAAAAGAAAGCGGTTTTTGCGATTTGATAAAAAACGGCGATGTCGAATTGTCTTTTAAGGATGAAGACTGCTACTCAAACTCAAGAAGCACATCCGTATCATTTCAGATTGAGCAGGATTTTTTTACGTTAAGAAAGGTTTATAGCGTTACCAATAATGCCTTTATATCGGATATCTATATACAGCCAAAGACCGATATAAACTATTCATATTTTACCTTTGCAAATTTTTCTAAAGTAGATTTTTTTATGATTGAAGATAAGAAATATGTTGACGACGTATCAATAAAAACCGACAATATGCTTATTGTTAATGGAGATTATTATTTAGGTTGTATATTTAAAGAATGCGATGTATATGCCAAGTATAATCCTGAACATTTTTTGGTAAAATATGAATTCAACCTTAACCTTAAAAAAAATGAGCTCTTTAGAATATATTTCAAGTTTGCACTTGTGTAGGTGTATTTTGTAAATATTTCCCTTATTCTTTCTTGATTCTTTTACCCATCCACTCTTCCACCCATTCACTCATCTACTCATTTACCCATTCA
>Ga0256842_1000791_pt1 | contig 27376 bp, 35 predicted proteins | sample 4559240metaG_FD_185973 | JGI IMG/M metagenome (GOLD analysis project Ga0256842, IMG submission 185973) | Hydrothermal vent microbial communities from Guaymas Basin, Mexico - 4559-240 | ecosystem: Environmental > Aquatic > Marine > Hydrothermal vents | place: Mexico: Guaymas Basin | collected... | reverse complement strand
TGGAGAGGGTGCGCGGGTACCTGTGCCGGTGCCGGGTGGCCGGGGGTCGGGGGACCGGGTTCGGGCTCACCAGGCGGGTCGCGGAGGAGCTGGCGGTCCTGGACGCCCTCGCCAGGGCCGCGGACCTTCCGCTTCGGGACGCGCTGGGGGGTGGGAAGGACTCGGTCCGCTCCTTCGCCACGGTGGATCTCGTCGGGCCGGAGCGGGCCGGGGAGCTCGCCCGGTCGTACCGGGAGGCGGGGTACGAGCTGCTCAAGATCAAGGTGGGGTCCGGTAGCCTGGAGGAGGACGTTCGCCGGGTGCGGGCGTGCGTGCGGGTGGGCGGGTTCCGGGCGTTGATTCTGGACGGTAACGCCGGGCTGAGCCCGGAGGAGGCGCTGGAACTGCTCGACCGGGTGGAGTTCCGCGGTGACGTGTACCTGGAGCAGCCCACACCGCCGGAGGATCTGGGCGAGGTGCGGGAATCCTGCGACGTCCCGGTGGTCGTGGACGTGATGGACGTGGGGGAGGACGGGCTGGAGGAGACTCTCCGCGCGGACGCCGCGGATCTGGTGAACGTCAAGGTGCAGGAGCTGGGACTGCTGGGTGGGCTTCGCGTGGCCCGCAGGGCGCGGGAGTTGGGGCTGGGCGTGATGGTGGGGTGCTCCGTGGAGAGCTTCTGCTCGATCGCGGCCGCCGCCCACCTGGCCGGGGCCGTCGACGCCGAGCTCTGCGACCTGGACGGGCACCTCTTCCTGCGCGAGGACGTGGTGGAGAACCCGGGTCCCGCCCCGGAGCTGGAGCTCGCGGGTCCGGGGTGGGGGGTGCGGGTTGTCCGGTAGGCTGCCGCCGCACGAGCGGGGGACCCGGGCGCTGGTGCTGTGCCACGGGGCGTTCACGAGCCCGCAGGGGAAGACGGCGCACGGGCTGCTGCGGTTCGGTCGGATCTACGAGGTGGTGGGCGTAGTGGATCGGGAGGCCGGGGTCAGGTCGGCCCGGGACGTGGACCCGGACTTCCCGGACGTGCCGGTGTTCGGGTCGGTCGAGGAGGCGCTGGAGCGGGTGGAGGCGGAGGTGCTGGTGATCGGGGCGGCGCCGCCGGGCGGCAGGCTGACGGAGGAGTGGCGGGCGGAGGTGCGCGAGGCGATTCGGGCGGGGCTGGACGTGGTCAGCGGGCTGCACGAGTTCCTGTCGGAGGATCCGGAGCTCTCCCGGCTGGCCGAGCGGCACGGGGTGCGGTTGGTGGACGTGCGGAAGCCGAGGCGGGAGCTGTTTCGGGTGGCGGACGGGTCGGCCCGGGACGTGGACGCGACGGTCGTGTTGACGATGGGGACGGACTGCGCGGTGGGGAAGATGTCCGCGGCCCTGGAGCTCCGGGATCGGCTCCGGGACATGGGCGTTGAGGCGGCGTTCCTGGCCACGGGGCAGACGGGGATCCTGGTGGGGGCGGAGGAGGGCGTGGTGGTGGACCGGATGCCGGGCGACTTCATGGCCGGCGCGGTGGAGCGGCTCGTCGTCGACCTGGCCGAGCGCTTCGAGGTGATCGTGGTGGAGGGTCAGGGGGCGCTCAGCCACCCGGCCTACTCGGGGGTGACGCTCGCGATCCTGCACGGGTGCTGGCCGGACGCCGTCGTGCTGGTGCACGACCCGGGGCGCGAGCGCCGGGACGGGTTCCCCCGGTTCCGGGTCCCGAGCCCGGAGGCCGAGATCGCGCTGATCCGGTCGCTCTGCCGCGCGGAGGTGGTCTCGGTGGCGCTGAACGGGTACGATCGGGAGCTGGCGGACCGGCTGTCCCGGGAGGGGTACGTGGTGGAGCGGCTGGGGGAGCTGAGCGGCACCGCCAGGCGGCTCGCGGAGCTTCACCGGACGGGCCGGTGAGCCACCTTCTGGATCGAGGAGTAGATGCCGTACGTGAGGTCCACCACGCCCACGGCGGCGATCACCTCCTCCCCGTCCTTGATCGGGGCGACGACGACCGGCACGCCCTCGTACGGGCCGGAGTCCGGCACCTTGCGGACCACCTCGCCCCGCTCCAGCACCTCCTCGAGCACCGGGCCGGTGTACGCGTCGTCCACCACCTCGCCGTCCTCGATCCGAACCCCGGGCTTCTCCCGGGAGCGCATGGTCACGGGGAGTCGGTTCACCAGCTCGTGGATGGTCATGGCCAGGGGCAGCAGGTCCTCGGCGGACGCGTCCGGGGACAGTCGAACGCCCGCCACGGTCCACCACCCTGAACCCTGAAGGCTGGGTGTCGTGATATCTCCTTCTGGGGGCGATCGTCGTTGAGGCCTCGGTGTCACGAGTGCCCGGAGCCCGGGGAGCGCTGCCCGGAGTGCGACCTGGGACGGAAAGAGGTGGAGGAGGCGCGCCGGGAGTACGGGCGGAGCGAGCTCTTCCGGCGCTCCTCGGAGGTGGAGGTGGACGGGTACATGGAGTGGACGCGGGTGGAGGAGATCGCGGAGTTGTGCCGGAGGATGGGCTGGGAGCGGGTGGGCGTGGCGTTCTGCGTGGGCCTGTGGGAGGAGGCCCGCTCGCTCTGCCGGTTCCTGGAGGGGCGGGGGCTGGAGGTGTACTCCGTCTGCTGCAAGGTGGGTGGGGTGCCGAAGAAGGAGTTCGGCCTGCCGGAGCTGGAGCCGGGGGATGTGATCTGCAACCCGATCGCGCAGGCCCGGATCCTGAATCGGGTGGGGACGGACCTGAACGTGCTGGTGGGACTGTGCGTGGGGCACGACGCGCTGTTCATCCGGGAGTCGGAGGCGCCGGTGACGGTGGCGGTGGTGAAGGACCGGAGGCTGGGTCACTGCCCGGCGCTGGCGCTGACGAATCGGTACTACCGGCGCCGGCTGGGGCTGGACTAGGCGAGCCCCAGCTTCTTCAGGACCGGGGTGCAGTCGATCTGGTGCGTGTGCAGGGCGAGATCGTCCGGGTCCATGCCGAAGGCCAGGCCGGCCAGCTGGCAGTAGTGGAACACCGGCAGCTCCTCCGGCGGTAGCTTCTCGAAGTGCTCCTTCATCTCCACCTGGCCTCGGTCGAATTGCAGGTGGCAGAACGGGCACACGTTGGTCGTGCAGTCGGCCCCGGCCTCGAGCATGTTGATGACCTTCTCGCGGGTGAAGTGCAGGGAGACCTTAAGCTCCCGGGAACGCACGCCGCCGCCCGCGCCGCAGCACATGATCTTGTCCTTGTAGTCCACCGACTCGGCGCCCAGCGCCTCCACCAGCTCGTCCAGGGTGTGCGGGTCCTCGGGGGAGTCGGGCGTGCCCGTGACCTCCGAGGGCTTGAGCAGGTGGCACCCGTAGTGGACCGCGACCTTCAGCGGCTCGCCGTCCTCCTTCTCCAGCGGCCGCTCAACCTCGCTCTTGATTCTCTTCACGCCCACCTCCTCGTACAGGAACGTGTCCACGTGGTGCACCTCGATCGTCCCGTTGTACTCGCGGTCGATCTCGGCGAGCTTCTCGTTCACGAAGTCGCGGAGCTCGTCGTTCTCCTTGATCAGGTGGTTCGCCTCGTTCAGGGAGCCGTAGCAGCCGTTGCAGACGGTGAGAATATCGTAGCCCTTCTCCTCCGCGATCGCGAGGTTCCGGGCGGCGATCGTCACCCAGGTCTTCAGGTCGAAGGAACCGAAGACTCCGGGCGCCGGGCAGCACGAGGCGCCCTCCATGTCCACCAGCTCGTAGCCCAGCCGCTCGAAGACCAGCCGCGTAGCCTTCTCGATGCCCGGGTATCGGTTCGGCATGATGCAGCCCAGGAAGAAGCAGAGCTTCTTCGCCAAGGGACGCTCCCCCGACTTAATCCTTCAGCTCGCCCTTCTCCCAGTCGTACCCGATCAGCTCGTCGAACCCGGTGAGCTTGACCAGCTCCTGCACCTCCTTCAGCGCCTCCTCGTAGCGGTGCGTGGTGGGCGGGACCTCGTCCAGCCCGATCTCCTTCCGGGTCTCCCGGATCTCGTCGTTGATGGGGACCGCGTGCCCCGTCTTGATCACGAACATCGCGACCATCCGGTGCGCCTTGGCCATGTATCCCTCGCTGGCGGCGTAGTTCCGCGTCGCCTTGATCGCGTCCACGATGCTGACGCCGCGCGGGCAGCGCTCGTAGCAGGTGTAGCACGTGGTGCACATCCACAGCTCGTCGCTCTTGATGACCTCATCCACCAGACCCATCTGGAGCTTCCGCATGAGCACGCGCGTGCGGTACGCCGTCCTCCGACCGCTCGGGCACGAGCCCGTGCACGTGCCGCACTGGTAGCAGGCCTGGACCGAGAGCACCTCCTCCCGCTCGAAGACGGGCTCCGCCTTCTCCGCCAGCTTCTCCAGGAACCCCGTGTCCAGATCCTCGCACCGGATCACCCGGTCGCGAGGCTCCACCAAGCTCCGGTCCCCCTCTCGTCACCCGGACGGGAACATTTTTACGATGCAGACGGCGGACCGCGTGTAGCTAACCTCAACGTCAACCCAAGGGGCAACGGACTGTGAATATTGACGTTGACGTGTCCATCAGGGTCAACGGCGTCCTGCTGACGCCCGAGGAGCTCGAGCTCCTGGTCAAGCTCTCCGAGATGGGCTCCATGTCCAAGGTGGCGGAGGAGGTCGGGGTCACCCGATCCGCGGTGCACAAGCGGATCCGCAGCCTCGAGGAGCGCCTCGGGTACCGTCTCGTCGAGTCCAGCCCGCTCGGCTCCCACCTCACCGAGCACGGCCGAAAGATCGTCATCAAGTACCTCAACGCCAAGCACCAGCTCTCCAGCCCCGAGATCACGGTGGCCTGCTCCGAGACCGTGGTGGAGGAGATCCTCTCCGCCCTGGGCGACGGTGGGGACCGCGTCAACGTCCTCGTCCCACCGCACGAGAAGATGAACCGAATCGAGGCGGACGTGATCGTCCCCGACGACCCCGTCGTCGCCTTCGACCGGTCGGAAGAGGCCGACAGCGACCCCGTCGTCGTCCGGAGGACGCGGCTCGTCCGGGTCGGCGACGGGGACCGGTTCGTCCAGGTGCCCGGGAGCGCGCAGCGTCTCTACCTGGCCGAGCGAGGGAACACGCCGGCCGCGGCGCGCGCGGCCTACTACCTGTCGGCCCTGGAGAAGGTGAAGGAGGGGGACTTCTGGACCGTCGTACCCGAGGAACTGGCGCGCGAGCCGCCGCGGGAGGAGGGACCGGAGTACACCATCATGGCCCTACCGCTGACCCGGGAGGGGGAGGACGTCGTTGAGAGGCTGGATCGCGCTCTTTAGCCTGATCCTCCTGATCCTCCAATCCCCCATTGCCGCGCAGAATCAGCCGCCGGGCCCGAATCAGGCGCCGAGCCCGCCGCCCGGGGTGGGATCGAAGCAGGGTCCACCGTCCACCCCGCCCATCGACACCGAGGGCGGCGGCGGTCCACCGGCGCCCGCACCCGGTGGCTCGGCGCCCACCGGGGGCTCGTCCTGGGGGTACCTCACGAGCCCGCTGTACTCGGTGGCGTGGGCGACGTCGGAGGTCCCGTGGTTCCCGGTGGGACTCCTGGCGGCGGCGCTGCTCGGGTACTACGTGGGCAGCAGGAAGGGGCCCTCGCCCTGGGAGGAGGAGTGAGAAGAAGGAGCGGGCGCGTCTAGGGGATGGGGATCTCCGTGATGGCCTCGCCGACGCGCTTCAGCGCCGCGGGCTCCAGCCCGATGATCACGCACTCCCTGGGCACCTCCGCGTACGTCCGCGAGCCGTTGCACCCGAGCGTGACGTTGATCCCGCCGCGCTTGATGATCCCGCCGACCGCGTCCCCGCACAGGGACTGGATGCCGGAGAAGTCCGTCTGGACCCTACCGCCCTCCTGGTACAGGTACGCCTGGACGATGTGCATCGCCTCCTTGGGCGGGCAGATAATCAGCACGGAGTCGGGCACCACGTCCGCCTCCGTGGCCCGCTCGTAGGTGACGGCCTCGTACACGCCCTCACCGTCGTACGCCTTCGGCACCTGATCCACCGTCCTCTTGGCGGCGGTCAGGGTCGCGTGCTGGCCCAGCTGCTCGTGGTAGAACCGGCCGTCCCGCACGGGCGCCGGGATGTCGACCAGTCCGATGGCCGAGGCCCCACCCTTGCACACCTGCTCGTCCGGAGTCGCGTACACCTTATCCAGGTCGCCCCGGGCCACCCGCATGACGAACTCGCAGTGACGCAGCTCCTCCTCGGCGCGCTCGTACCCGTCCGGCACGTCGTCCTCGGACAGGTACAGCCGGACCGCCACCGGGTTAAGCTCTAGGTCGAGCGTCTCCACGACGGTGCTCGCGGCCTCCCGAACGTCCTCCTTTGAGATGGCCAACGCGCGGATGCCCCCGATCGTTCGTTGTCCGCGAACTACCGCGGGTTTCAGGTACTTTAGGGTTTCGATCGTCCGGGGGGATCGGCCGTGCGTCGGGAGACCCTTTTCGTGGAGTTGGCCGAGGGCGAGGCGGAGCTCACGCCGGAGAAGATCCTCTCCTGCGTGTTCGGGATCTCGGAGTTCGAGGCCCGCGTGTACTTCAAGCTGCTCAAGCACCGGGACGAGGCGCCCTTCACGGTGGAGGAGGTGGGCGAGCTGATCGGTCGGAGCCGCAGCACCGCGCAGAAGATCCTGAAGTCGCTGCTCAGCGTGGGGCTGGTGTACCGGCGGGAGGAACCGCTGCCGGGCGGGGGTCGGCGCTACCTGTACGAGCCGACCCCGTGGGACCGCGTCGTTGAGCTGGGGTTAAAGAGCCTGGAGCGCGTGTGCCGGGAAGTTAAAAAATGGTTCGAAAGCTACCGGCCGGACGAGGGGGAGTGAAGGATGTCGGAGCGGCGCCCGTTCAAGGCCGAAAAGGTGGAGACCCGGGACGGCGAGGTGCTGCTGCGGTGCCCCCGGTGCGGCGCGCTGTTCCGGGACCAGAAGTCGTACTCCCGGCACATCAACAAGTCGCACCTGTACAAGCGGAACCGACCCAAGCGGGTCCTGAAAAAGATGAAAAAGCGCAACGACCCGCTGGTCGCGGAGGACCGGTGATGGGGAACAGGCTGAGCGCCGAGGCCGCCGGCCGGTGAGGAGAGAACCCGGAGCCGACCCTACACCTCCAGCTCACCGCGCCGCCACAGCTCGATGACCCGCCGCACGATCTTCACCGTGCTGTCCAGCGGGCACTCCTCGTACCGCCTGACCCGCACCACCTCGCACTCCACCCCGGCCCGCTCCGCCCACCTCCGCACGTCCTCCTCCCCGATCTCCTGGTCCGGGCCCAGGACCACCACGTCCGGCCGCACCCGCTCCAGCGTAACCGAGAAATCCCTGGGGTGACCCAGCACCGCCCGATCCACCGGCTTCAACGCCTCCACCATCCGCACCCGCTGCTCCTCCGGCACGATCGGCGTCCGCTTGAACCGCCGGACCGTCTCATCCCGGGCCACCACCACGATCAGCTCTCCGTCCTCCCCCGCCAGCCGCTTAGCCTCCTCCAGGAAGGCCACGTGCCCCGGGTGCAGCAGATCGAACACGCCGCCCGCGAGCACCCGCCTACCGGAGGAGGATGGGGTGTCCCGCTTGGCCAAGGTGTTCATACACCCGCCGAACAGCCTGATCCTACACGACCTCGTCGAGCGGTTCGGGCACGAACCCCTCTCCCTCCCGAGGGAGGTGGGTAAGAGGGTTCGGGACCCCGAGCTCGACTCGCCACCGATGAACGTGACCCCGGAGGACCCCAAGAAGGGCCTCAAGTACGCGGCCGTGGAGGTCCCCTCCGGCGTCCGCGGCCGGCTCGCCCTCATCGGACCGCTCATCGAGAAGGCGGACGCGGCCATCCTCGTGCGGGACGTGGAGGACCTGTCCTTCGGCTGCCTCGGCTGCGACCGGACGAACCAGTTCGTCTTTTACCTCGCCCGACGCCGCCGGATCCCCACGCTGGAGCTCGAGTACCCGAGGACCGAGGAGGAGGCCCGGGCCTTCGTCCGGGAGATCAAGGAGTTCCTCGAGTCGCTGGAGGGGTGACCCGATGCCCGTCCAGATCGCCCAGCTCTCCTGCGGCACCGAGTACAGCGGGGTCCAGCCCGAGATCGAGCGCGCGGCCCGGCGCGTGGGCGCCGAGATCGTCTTCCCCGAGGTGGACCTGGACCTGATCGACGAGGCGTGCGAGGAGATCGGGTACCGGCCCAGGAGCGCGAACCTGCGCGTCCTCCTCGCCCGGGCCTACGCGCTCGCGGAGGGCTACGCCGAGGCGGACGCGGTCCTCATCCTCACCTGCTTCCGCTGCGCCGAGGGCGCCCTCGTCCGCAGCGAGGCCCGCCGGTACCTCCAGGAGAACACCGACCTCCCCGTCGTCACCTACTCCTTCACCGAGGACCTCGACGCGGGCGAGCTCCTCACCCGACTCGAGGCCCTGGTCACCGTCGTGGAGCGGAAGGGACTCCTCGCCCGGAAGCGCCAGGAGGGACTCACCCTCGGGATCGACTCCGGCTCGACCACGACCAAGGCCGTCGTGATGGAGAACGACGAGGTCATCGGCACCGGCTGGGTCCGCACCACCAAGGTGATCGAGTCCGCCGAGAAGGCGGTGAAGCAGGCCCTCGAGGAGGCCGGGTACCGGCTGAACGACATCGAGGCGATCGGCGTGACCGGGTACGGCCGCTTCACCCTCGGCAAGCACTTCAACGCCGACCTCGTCCAGGAGGAGCTCACGGTCAACTCCAAGGGCACCGTGTACCTCGGCGACAAGCAGGAGGGCGGGGCCACGGTGATCGACGTGGGCGGCATGGACAACAAGGCCATCACCGTCTGGGACGGCATCCCCGACAACTTCACCATGGGCGGCGTCTGCGCGGGCGCCTCCGGCCGCTTCCTCGAGGTGGCCGCCGACCGCATCGGCGTCGACCTCGAGGAGTTCGGCGAACTCGCCGCGGAGGGCGACCCCGAGAACGTCCGCCTCGACAGCTACTGCATCGTGTTTGGCATCCAGGACCTCGTCACCGCCCTCGCCGAGGGCGCCGACCCCAAGGACGCCGCGGCCGCCGCCTGCTACAGCGTCGCCGAGCAGATCTACGAGCAACAGCTCCAGGAGATCGACATCCGCGAACCCGTGTTCTTCGTCGGCGGCACCTCCCTGATCAAGGGCATGGTCCAGGCCCTCCAGGACGTGATCAAGACCCGGGTCATCGTCCCACCCCACTCCCAGTACATCGGCGCCGTCGGCGCCGCCCTCCTCGCCTCCAACTTCGTGTAAGGGGTGCCCCCCGTGCACGAGCACCGCGGCAAGCGCATCCTCGTCACCGCCAGCGAGCCCGAGGCCGCCGAACTCTACTACGACATCGCCCGCCACGCCATGACCGACCTCGGCCTCGCCCGCACCATCACCGCCGCCCTCTTCCACATCGACATCGACGCCCCCCTCTACGCCGCCGCCGTCCGCACCCGCCCCACCCTCAAACCCACCACCCTCGGCCAGATCGCCGCCCTCGACCTCGACGAACGCGACCGCACCCTCCGCGTCACCATCCGCGTCGAACGATACGCCCCCCAAACCCTCACCGCGCTACAGCGCGTCTTCGGCGAGGAACGCGTGCACCAACGCGAGCGCCTCGACCTCGAGATCGACCTCCCCGAGAACTTCACCGAAGAACACCTGGAACGCCTACAGGACCTCGTCGTCCACGACCCCCGAGAACGCCTCACCCAACGCGTCTACGACCTGATCCAACGCGTCCGCCCCGAGGGCTTCCGCGTCGCCCGCCACGCCCAACTCGCCAACGACTACCTGTACGCCGCCACCGAGGGACGATTCCGGGAGGAATGGTCCGAACTCCTCATGGAACTACCCGGCGAGCTCAACCGCCTCGAGGGGACGGAACGATGAGCCCCGAACGACCCGACCCGAGCGAACACCCCTGCTACACCGGCGAGCACGCCAAGTTCGTCAAACTCCACCTCCCCATCGGCGGACGCTGCAACATCCACTGCCGCTTCTGCGAGTCCGGACTCGAACACGAGGGACAGACCGCCGACTACCCCGGCCGCACCCTCCGCACCCTCACCCCCGACGAGATCGAACGCCTCCTCCGCAACGCCCGCCGCGAGTGCGGCCGCGTCGACGTCGTCGGCATCGCCGGCCCCGGCGACCCCCTCGCCAACTGGAAGGAAACCCGCACCGCCCTCGAAATCACCGCCGAGACCGCCCCCGAGGCCAAACGCTGCCTCTCCACCAACGGCGTCTGGCTCGAACGCCACCTCCCCGAACTACTCCGACTCATCCACTCCCTCACCATCACCGTGAACACCCTCAACCCCGACACCGCCGCCCACATCTACGACCGCGCCGTCACCGAGGACGGCGAGGTCCTCACCGGCCCCGAGGCCGCACGGTGGATCGTCGAGCGACAGGAACGCGCCCTCGACCTCCTCGCCGACGAGCCCTACCTCCTCAAGAAGGTCAACTTCGTCCTCATCCCCGACGTGAACGAGGACGACGTGGAGGAAGTCGCGAAGCGCGCCGCCGACGCCGGCTTCCACGCCATGAACGTCATCCCCCTCCGCCCCGGCGGAGAGCTCAAGGACCACCGACCCCCCACCTGCCGCGAACTCTCCCGCGCCCGCGACCGCGCCGAGCGCCACCTCCCCGTCATGCGCCGCTGCCAACAGTGCCGCGCCGACGTCCTCCACTGCCACGGCCGACCCCGACTCATCTGGGACCTACTCGAGGAGGGTGACTAACCCGTGTACGAGACCGTGATCTACGAGGGCGGCGTGTACAAGGCCGACGAGATGCGCGAGCTCGTCGAGGACCTCGGCGGCTTCATCCTCCAAGAGCACAAGATGCAGCTCGAGGTCCACATGATCCTCGCCGTCCCCATCGAGGACCTCGACGTCGTCGAGGAGAAGGCCGAGGAACTCCTCGGCGAGATCAAACGCGTCCCCCTCGCCGGCACCGAGATCGCCGTCGTCGGCATGAGCCTCGCCCGACACCACATGCCCCACCCCGTCTGCGACATCGCCGAGTACCTCCGCCGCCACGGCGCCCGCACCAACGTCATCGGACTCGCCCGCGGCTACGGCCGCGAACTCGCCCAACTGAGACCCCGAGAGAAACGCCTCCTCGAGGAGCACGACCTCGTCATCTTCGTCGTCGGCAACTTCCGCGACTGCATCGAACGGTACAAACTCCCCCTCATCCGCCGCATCGAACACGTCCCCGTGGTCGTCGTCGGCGGCCCCGAGGAGATCGACGCCGACGACGTCACCTACATCGGCGGCGTCGGCCGCAAACCCTACCGCTTCCGCAAAGGCCGCGAGATCACCAAACTCGACGAGATCGTCAGCACCGTCTCCCAACTCATCGAAGAACGCCGCAAGGAACTCGCCGAAGACCCACCCGTCGTCCCACCCATGCTCGTCAAGGACCGACTCCTCCGCGAACTACCCCTCCACGACCGCGACGTCGTCCCACAACTCGACGGCGTCCGCGTCCACCGACCCTACCGAAACTGGGCCGACCGACTCGCCCAAGTCCCCATCCACGACCAACCACTCCAAGCACTCGCCCGCATCCAACCCTCCGAGATCCGCGGACACACCCTGATAAAGATAAAACCCAGGAGCGAGCTCGAAGCCCGAGACCACCAACCGAACGAGGAAGCGCGAAACGAGGGTGAGAATTAGAGGGGGAGGCGGGGGGCGGGGCTGTGCCGACGGGCGAACGCACCCGGACCCGCGCACCACGCGCGGGCATACACGACCGCCGCGTCCTGGTTATTGAAGTTTTCCCCGGCCTCACCCCACCCCGCACCCTCCTCCAGGACCTCAACCGCGAGGAAAAGAAGCTCCTCCTCGCCGCCGCCGGACACCCCGACCTCCACTTCCTCGCCCGCAACGCCCTCGCCTACCTCTTCGACCACCCCACCCCCCTCCTCCTCGCCGCCGAACGCCACGAACGCCTCCTCCCCACCGCCACCCGCACCGTCGTCGAACACCTCACCAACGACCCCAAACCCGCCGACAAGGCCGCCCACCTCGTCCGACAGGGCCACACCCCCCGCGAAGCCACCGCCCACGCCACCGACCCCCGCACCGCCCACCGCACCGCCCGCATCCTCGGCCGCACCCTCGGCTACCTCCAATCCGACCCCCTCACCATCGCCCTCACCCTACAAGCCCTCGGCACCCTCCTCACCGCCCCACACCGCCTCCCACCCCTCACCCACCTCCTCGTCGTCATCCACCCCCCCAAACGCCTCCACATCCACCCCAAACGCCTCGCCCGCCGCGTCCACACCACCCTCCACCGCGCCCTCCGCACCCTCCAACTCCCCCGACACCTCACCCTCCGCGTCCACCTCAAACGCGACGACGACCAACTCGAAGACCCCCGCGACCAACCCACCGAAACCTTCCTCCAGGAAGCCTACGAAGAACTCCTCCACCACCGCCCCCACGCCGGCGCCAAACACTTCCCACCCCACGACCGCACCGCCCACATCACCACCTGGGCCCACGCCCTCCTCCGCGCCCTCATCCAACACGTCCGCCGCGACCTACACCACCGCGCCCTCCGCGCCGCCCGCCGCGCCAAACAACGGGGAGAACACCCCAACGACGCCTACCACCGCGAATACAACAAATGGCTCAAACGCTGGTTCCAACGCGGACGCAACTGGCTCAAACGCCACCGACCCGCCCCCACCCTCTCCCGCCTCTCCGCCCACTTCGTCCTCCAAGAGGCCGACACCCACCTCCTCCACACCCCCGGCTTCCTCCCACGCGTCGCCCGCACCACCCTCAAACGCCTCCTCCAACACCACGACCCCACCAAACTCCCCCGCACCCAGATCTGGCGCACCATCCGCCGCACCACCCGACGCCTCGCCCAACGACTCAAACCCCGCGCCCAAGCCGACCACATCCTCACCCTACTCCGCCGCGTCCGACGCCGCGTCCTCGGAAACCAGACCCTCCTCGAGGCCTTCAACGCCCCCACCCGACTCGAAGCCCTCGCCCGCAGCCCACCCACCAAACGATGAGGGCCCCCGGCCCCGCCCCACCGAGCGGGAGAGGGGCCGAGCCCGCGGATCGTTACAAAGTTCGAAACAATACGACAGACGCTCATCCACCAATTAACACAAACCCAGAGACAACCACCAAAAACCCTTTCACAAACATAATAAGGACCGCGAACTTTACCCGTCCAGCGAGTTTCCATTGAACTAACTAGCGGGGTACTAGATAGGTAACTAGATAAGACTCTATCTGGTTCAGATTATCTAGCGGGATAACAACCATGTCTCAACCGTGCCGCACCAAGTTCAAACCCTGAATCGTTCCTCTAAGTAGCCGTGAGTGATCCGCCATCACCCTTGAGGGGAATCGATGGGATCGTCGTTTTACTCCGTTCTGTTCGTTTCCTACGGTTTTTGGGTGATCGTCGGTTTCGTATCTTGCCCTTCCTTGTTTCGGGATTTCGGGCCGGGGGAAGTCTTCTTAGCGGTGGGTGGGGCGGGTGGTGGCGGTTGGGGCGGGTTGGTCGTGGGTGTGAGCGGGTTCGCGGCGGAGTTCTACGAGCGGTTGCCGGAGGGCGCGTTCGGTCGTTTCGTGCGGGAGCCGGAGCGGCGGGAGTGGGCGTTCACGGTGGAGCGGGGTGGTGAGCTGGTCTTCGTGCGGAAGAGGAGGTGGGATGAGGTGAGTGGGTTCGTGGAGCTGTATCATTCGGTGGGTCGGTTTGAGGAGCCGACGCGGTGGGAGGGGTTGGTGGGTTGGGATCTGGTGTTGGACGTGGATGCGGAGTTGCCGGGGGAGGCGGAGGGGTTTCTGCGGGAGTTGGGGAGGTTGTTGAAGGGTGTGGTGCGGGTGTGTGAGGAGTTGCGTAGGGTGGTGGGTTTGCCGGTGCCGGATGTGGTGAATTTTTCTGGTTCGAAGGGTTTTCATGTTCGTTATTTCTTTGAGTCGATTAGGAGTAGGTTGAGGTGGAGGGATCATTTGGGGCGTGGTGTGGGGGTGGAGGAGTTGGTGGGTGGGTTGGGTCGTGGGTTGGTGTGGTTGGCTCGTGAGGGGTTTGTTGGGGGTGAGGTTGGGGGGTTGTTGGATGAGTCGATGTATGATTTGAAGAGGTTGATTCGGTGTGTGGGTTCGTTGAACGCTAAGTCGTTGTTGCCGGCGGTGCCGGTGTGGTGTAAGGGGGAGGGGTCGTGGCGTGGGTTTCGGGAGCGGGTGTTGGGTGGTGGGTCGTTGGAGGTGGGGTGTTGGGTGGCGCGTCGGGTGTTGTCTTGGGCGGGTGGTGCGTGGTTGGGTGCGTTGGAGCGGGTGTGTGGGGTGGAGGTGAGTGTGGGTGATGTGCGGGGTGTGGAGGAGTTTGTGGAGGTGTGGGAGGAGGTTCAGGAGGCGTTGGGGGGGTTGCGGTCGTGAGGTTTGTGGTGCCGTTTGCGGATCGGGGGGAGCGGAAGACGCGGTTGTCGTCGTGTATGGATGAGGAGTTGCGGGAGCGGTTTGCGTTGGCGATGTTGCGGCGGGTGGTGAGGGTGCTTTCGGGGTTTGGTGAGGTGGAGGTGGTGACGCCGGATGAGGGGTTGGAGGTGCGTGGGGCGTCGGTGCGGTGTAGTGGGGCGGGGTTGAATGAGTTGCCGTTGCCGTGGGGGGAGCGGTTTGGGGTGGTGATGTCGGATTTGCCGTTGTTGTCGGAGGAGGATGTGGAGCGGGTGTTGGAGGCGTTGGAGGGGGCGGATGTGGTGTTGTGTCCGGCGCGGCGGGGTGGGACGTCGGGGGTGTTTGTGCGGGAGGGGGTGCGGTTTCGGCCGGTGTTCGGTGGGGTGAGTTTTCCGAGGAATTTGGAGCGGGCGCGGGCGCGGGGGTTGGAGGTGCGGGTGGTGCGGTCGTTGGGGTTCTTTGCGGACGTGGACGTGCCGGAGGATTTGGTGGATGTGGCGGTGTTGGGGGAGGGGGAGGTGGCTCGGTTGGCGCGGTCGGTGGTGTCTTGGTGAGTTGACGCTGGGGGTGGGGGGCTCGGCTGAAAGGTTGGAGGTTGGGTGGGCGTAGGGGGTGTGGTGCCTTGGTCTCGCGGGAGGAGGTGTGGGAGGTGTTGTCGGAGTACGATGAGGGGGATCTGTCGATCGCGACGCTGGGGAGTCACACGGCGCTGCACATTCTGCGGGGGGCGAAGGAGGAGGGGTTCCGGTCGGTGGTGGTCTGTGAGGAGGGTCGGACGGCGCCGTACGAGCGGTTGGGGGTGGCGGATGAGGTTATCGTGGTGGGGTCGTTCGAGGAGGTGGTGGAGGAGGAGGTGCAGGAGCGGTTGCGGGAGTTGAACGCGATCGTGGTGCCGCACGGGTCGTTTGTGGCGTACGTGGGGTTGGATCGGATTGAGCGGGAGTTTTGCGTGCCGATCTTTGGGAATCGGTGGTTGTTGCGGTGGGAGAGTGAGCGGGAGTTGGAGCGGGAGTTGTTGGAGCGGGCGGGTGTGAAGGTGCCGAGGGTGTTCGAGTCGCCGGAGGAGATCGATCGGCCGGTGATCGTGAAGTTTCCGGGGGCGCGGGGTGGTCGTGGGTACTTCATCTGCTCGAGTCCGGAGGAGTTCGAGGAGAAGGTGGAGCGGATGATCGAGCGGGGGTACTTGGACGAGGGGGACGTGGAGCGGGCGCACATTGAGGAGTACGTGGTGGGGACGAACTTCTGCGTGCATTACTTCCGGTCGGTCGTGGAGGACACGGTGGAGGTGTTGGGGATGGATCGGCGGTACGAGACGAACATTGATGGGTTGGTGCGGATGCCGGCGCGGGATCAGTTGGAGGTGGACTTGGAGCCGTCGTTCGTGATCTCGGGGAACGTGCCGGTGGTGGTGCGGGAGTCGTTGTTGGTGCAGTTGTACGAGATGGGTGATCGGGTGGTGGAGGCGTCGGAGGAGGTTCGGGAGCCGGGGTTGATCGGGCCGTTCTGCCTGCAGACGTTGTGCACGGAGGATCTGGAGTTCTACGTGTTCGAGCTGTCGGCGCGGATTGACGGGGGTACGAACGTTACGTTCCTGCCGTACGCGTTCCTGAAGTTCGGTGAGGTGTTCACGATGGGGCGGCGGATCGCGCGGGAGGTTCGGGAGGCGCGGGAGCGGGGGATGTTGCGGGAGGTGGTCACGTAGGGGGTTTGTTCGCCCTGCTTCTCCTGGTCTCCGGTCATGATCCTACGGGGGCGGGTCTGCGGGCGGACGTGGCGACGGCGGAGGCGTTGGGTGTGCCGCACGTTTCGGTGGTCACGCTGCTTTCGGTGCAGGTGGGGGGCGTGGAGGAGGTTCGTCCGGTGGATCGTGGCCTGTTTCGGCGGTGTTTGAGGGAGTACGTGGGGTGGTGTGAGGTGGCGAAGGTGGGGGCGGTGCCGCGGGGGTGGATGTTCGAGGAGTTGGCGGGGCGGTTGGAGGGGTTGCGGGTGGTGTGGGATCCGGTCTTTGAGGCGGAGGGGGGTGGTGAGCTGTCGGAGGTGGATCCGGGTTGGGCGTTGGAGGTGTTCGGTGGGGTGGTGGACGTGGTCACGCCGAACGCGCGGGAGTTGGGGGAGTGGGTGGGTCGTCGGGTGCGGTCGGTGGTGGAGGCGGAGGTGGCGGCGCGGGAGTTGTTGGAGTCGTTTGATTGGGAGGGGGTGTTGGTCACGGGTGGGCATTTGGTGGATCGGTGCGATGTGTGGGTGCCGGCGGAGGGTGAGGCGGTCGCGTGGGAGTTGCCGGGGGGTGAGGGGGCGCATGGGTCGGGGTGTGTGGTCTCGACGGCGTTGGCGTGTTACCTGTGGCGTGGGGTGGGGTTGGAGGGGGCGGTGGAGCGGGCGGTGCGGTTCGCTCGGTGGGCGGTGAGGGGTGCGTTCGAGCTGCCGGTGGGTCGGGTGGTCTCGCCGGGTGCGCGGGTGCGTGAGCGGGCGGCGTTCGGTCGGGCGGTGCGGAACGTGCTGCGGGCGTTGGAGATGCTGGAGTCGGATCCGGTCTTTGCGCGGGCGGTGCCGCAGGTGGGGATGAACGTGGCGGAGGTGTTCGATCCGGGGCGTGGGTTGGAGGGGGTGGTGGGTCTCTCGGGTCGGGTGGTCTTGGAGGGGGGTCGGGTGCGGGTGGTGGGTCGGCCGGTGCCCGGTGGTTCGAAGCACGTGGGGACGGTGGCGTTGACGGCGCATCGGTTGGATTCGTCGGTGCGGGCGGCGGTGAACGCCAGGTTTGAGGAGGAGTGGGTGGAGCGGGCGCGGGAGTTGGGGTTTGTGGTGTCGAGTTTTGATCGGTCGGAGGAGCCGGAGGAGGTGGAGTCGACGATGGAGTGGGGGACGCGGGTGGCGTTTGAGCGGGCGGGTGGGACTCCGGACGTGATTTGGGATGAGGGGGGCGTGGGGAAGGAGCCGATGATTCGGGTGTTGGGTGGTAGTGCGGTGGAGGCGGTGTCGAAGCTGCGGGTGTTGTTGGGGTAGTTCGGTATGTTCGAGCGGTTGGTGTACGTGGACGTGATCTCGCGGAGTCACGCGGAGTTTGCGAGGCGGGTGATTCGGCGGTTGTCTCCGCGGGTGGAGGTGGAGGTGAGGTGCTTTTCTCGGTTTGAGCGGGAGGATGAGGCGCTCACGTACGATGGTCGGTTGCGGGATGAGTCGGCGTGGGAGCGGTTTCTGGAGTTGTTGGAGGGGGCGGGGGAGGGTTGGGTGGTCGCGTCGGTGGTGAACGTGCCGCCGGAGGTGCGGGGGGTGGATTCGGACGCGACGGTGGTGTTGGGGGTGAACACGGGGGATCATCCGCGGACGGTGGAGGCGGCGCGGTTGGCGGACGTGTTGGTGGTGGGTCGTCGGCTGTACTCGCCGTCGACGGGGCCTCGGGAGTTCGGTCGGGTGGGTTCCGGGGTGTTGCGGGATGGGACGTTGGTGGTGGACGTGGAGGATCTGGGGTTGATGTACGCGAGTGAGGGGGTCCCGGTGGTGGCGGTCGTGGTGGCGGAGCGGGGGTTGGAGGGGTTGCGGGAGGATCTGCGGGCGGGTCGGTTGAGGCCGTTGGCGGAGGAGGCGTTGGAGGGGCTTTCGCTCTCGCGGGTGTGAGGGGTCGTGGAGGAGTTTCGGTGGCGGCCCGCCGGGTTCAGGTGCGTGCTCTCGCACTTCGAGGCGGGGCGGTTGTTGGAGGCGGTTGAGTCGGGGGAGGGTCGGGTTCGGGTTCCGTTGGATCTGGGTCGGGATGAGGGGTTGGTCTCGGTGGAGGGGGACGGGGTTCGGGTGCGTGGGGTGTGGGTGTCTCGGGAGGAGTTGGAGCGGATGGTGGGGTGGGAGGGGGCGTACGGGCTCTCGGAGGAGGGCGTCTTCCGGCTGGAGATTCGGGCGGGGCATTACTACAAGCTGCTTCCGGTGAGGCCGGGTGAGGCGCCGACGGTGGAGATCGATGGGATTCGGATGCATCGGACGAAATGGACGGATCCGTGGACGGATGCGGGGGTGAAGGTGCGGTACGCGCGGGTGGGGCGGGGGGATCGGGTGCTGGACGTGTGCACGGGGTTGGGGTACACGGCGGTTCGGGCGGTGGAGCGGGGGGCGGAGGTGGTGTCGGTGGAGAAGGATCGGTGCGTGTTGGAGTTGAGTCGGGCGAATCCGTGGTCGGAGGGGTTGCGGGAGGTGCGGGTGTTGGTGGGTCGGGCGGAGGAGGTGGTGCCGGAGTTGGGGCGGTGCGAGTTCGATGCGGTGGTGCACGATCCGCCGCGGTTGGCGCGGGCGGGGGAGTTGTACTCGCGGGGGTTTTATCGGGCGTTGTTCCGGGTGATGCGGCCGGGGGCGCGGTTGGTGCATTACGTGGGGGCGCCGGGGAGTCGTTACCGGGGTAAAGACATAATCAGGGGGGTGGCGAGGCGGCTGGTGGAGGTGGGGTTCGAGGTGGTGCGGGTGGATCGGAGGTGGGGGTTGGTCATCGCCGAGCGACCCAACGGCGGAGGGCGGGTTCGGGGACGAAGATCCCGCCGTGGAGGTCGTTGAGGGCGGTGGAGGTGTCGCGGAGGCCGGCGTGGAAGAGGTGGGAGTCGCAGTCGCAGTCGGAGCAGCCGAAGTTGGGGACGTGGGGGGCGCGTTGGGCGAGGGCCCTTGCCAGTCGGCACTCGGCGTCGTAGGGGAGGAGCCAGGCGCCTCGGATCCGGGGTCGGGTGGCGTCGAGGAGGTGGTCAATGTGCCAGTGGGGTCGGTCGGTCCCGCGCTCGGCGGTGGTGAGGTGCCGTCGGAGTCGGCCTCGGAGGTCGGTCGCGCCCCGTCCCCGGGCCGAGCCGACGTACGTCCAGTCACCGGGCCGAAGCTCGATGGTGCCCAGTCGGCCGACCTGGACGCGGTGCGGTCGGTCCAGGTGGAAGATGAGGGCGTACGTGCCTTGGGTCGGGAGCATCGGGGGGAGGCCCCCTGAGGCCGGCGGTCTGGGTCGGTCTGGTCCTGGTGGTGGGCGCCCTGGCTGCGAACGCGGCGAATTTGAGTCATCCGCTCTTGAGTAGGGACTCGCGGGCGCACGTGCTGAAGATCTGGTACACGCACGGGATGCTGGCGCACGGTCGGTGGGATGCGTGGTGCCCGGAGTGGTACTCGGGCTTCCCGTACCTGACGTTCTACGGGTCGTTGGGGTACCTGATCGGGGCGGGCGTGGACGCGGTGGTGGGGGACCCGGTGGCGTCGTTCCTGGTGTGCCTGGTACTGGCGGCCTTCGCGGTGGGGTTCGGGGTGTACTGGGTGGCGCGGTCGCGGGGGTTCGAGCGTTGGGTCTCGGTGATTTGCGCGCTGCTGGCGCTCACGTCGGGCGGGTTGATGAAGGCGTTGAACTGGGAGGGCGTGTACCCGACGGTGCTGGCCCTGGGCTTCGGCCTGCTGGCGTGGGGCTGGTACGAGCGGTGGCTGCGCGGTGGGGATCGGCGTCGGCTGGCGCTCAGCGCCGCGTGCCTGGTCCCGGCCCTGTACACGCACCCGCTGGGTGGGCTGCTCTCGGGCGGGTTGATCTTCACGCGCGGGATCTTTGAGGCGTTGGTGGACGCGTCGCGGCGGGAGCCGCGGTTCCTTGCGCTCTCGGTGGCGCCGGTCGTGGTGGCGGGTTTGATCGCGTTCCCGCACTACGCGGGCGCGGTCTACTACAAGCGGTTCCTCTCGGAGCTGTGGTTGTACCCGCCCGGTTCGGTCGCGGGCGTGGTGAAGGACCTGGCGGTGGGTGGGAAGTGGTCGCCGGGGCTGTTGGTGAGCGCGCTGGGGCTTTCCGGGGTGGTCCTGGGCCTGCGCCGTCGGGACCCGGTCGCGTGGTTCACGCTGTTCTGGCTCGTCGTTTCGGTGCTGGTGTGCCTGGCGTACGTGCTCGGGTACTGGTCGAAGATCCCGTTGGGGCGGAACATGCTGGCCGAGCGGTACACGACGGTTCTGCTGCCGCTGTTGCTGTCGATCGCGGCCGCCCCGGTCGTGCGTGAGCTGGTTCGGTCCCGGTGGGCGGTGGTCGGTGCCGTGGCGTTCCTGATCGGGTTGGGCGGTGTGGGGGCGCTTTCGTACACGCCGCCGCTGCCGCCCAAGCTGTACCCGAGCGCGCTGAAGGCGTGGCGGTGGGTGGGTGGAGAGTGGGGCGGTCGCTCGGCCCTGGAGCGCGTGGACGCGGACCCGTACACGCACCTGTTCGACGCGTCGGTGCCGATTTCTCCCATCTACTCGGGTCATCCCACGATCATGGGCTGGTTCTCGCAGGGTGACCCGATGTTCTTCTCCCTGGCGGCCCGGTGGGAGTGGGAGCTGGGTTGGGTGTACGATCCGAACTTCGTGAGGACGTCGCTCTGGGCGACGAACACCCGGTTCCTGGTCACGAAGTCGAGGCTGGTGGCGAAGCGGTTGATGCGCGAGCCGGGGTTCGTTTACCGGGCGAGGTTCGGCCGGTTCCGGGTGTTCGAGTACCGGGGGCACGGGGGTCCCGCGGCGGTCGTTCCGCACCCGATCGGCGTGGTGGACCCGTGGCTGGGGTTGAGGACGGAGAACGCGTACTACACGACCCTGCTGAACTTCGTCGCGACGCCGGGTCGGCGGTACGTGTTCGCGGACGTGACCTGGAGGGGGGCGTCGGCGTTCGATCGGCTGATCGTGCGGCCGAGGCGGGCGGAGGACGTGCGGAGGGCGGTGGAGCTGGCCCGGTCGGGTCGGAGGGTGCTGCTGATCCTTCCGGAGCGGTGCCCGGGGCCGGTGCTCAGGGCGGTGGAGCGGTCGCTTGGGGTGGACTTGAGGCGTTCTCGCCCGCCGTCGTTCGTGCCCTCGAGGCGGTACTTGGGTGGGGCGTACCGGGTGGATGGGAGGTGGTTCAAGGACGTGCGCGCGGGCGGGGGGATGGTGCGGGTTTGCGGGGTGGATTTGGTCCGGTTCACGATGGGGTTCCATCGGTTGATCAAGGAGGTGCAGACGAAGGGGTACCGGATGCCGAGGCTGCCGACGGATCGGGAGCGGAGGTTCGTGAACGCGGTGCTGAAGGGGTTTGACTCGGGCAGGCCGAGGCCGGCGTGGGCGGCGTTCGTGGGCGGTCCGGAGCGGTTGAGGGTGCGGGGTTCGGGGTGGGTGTTCGTTAAGGTGAAGTACTTCCCGGCGTGGCGGTCGGGCTCGGGCCCGGTGCTGCCGGCCTCGTGCGGTCAGATGCTGGTTAGGGTGTCGGGTGGGGCGGAGCTCAGGTACGAGCCGCCGGCGGTGGTCTCGGTGTACCCGTACGCGGCGGTGATCGCGGGGATCGTGGCGCTGGGGGCGTTGGCGCTGTGAGGGTGGTTCGGATCGTTCTGGCGGTGTTGGCGGGGTTGTACGGGGTGGGGTGGGCGTCGACGGTGGTGAACTGGAGCGTGCCCCACGAGATCGTGCGGTCGAGTCCGGGGGTGTACCAGTCGACGGGGGCCACGGTGCAGGCGACGATCAACCCGTACCGGGGGAAGATCACGCTCTCGGTGGCGTACGATCCGGCGGTGATCGTGAAGCTGCCGTACCGGGGTAGGGCGGAGCGGGTCTCGGCGTCGGAGCTGCGGTTGGGCTCGATCCGGGTGCGGGCGTTGGGGGACGCGCTGGAGGTTCGGGGGCCGTGTTCGGTGCGTCCGTACGTGACGACGAGGACGGGTAAGGCGTACACGGTGGAGCTGGCGCGGTTGGGCGGCGGGTTCGTGGGGTTGAATCGGAGCGGGTACCTGGTGATCGTCACTCGAAGTGGGTCGGTTACGAGGGTGCGGGTGTTGCCGCTCGTTCCGTTGATCTAGGGGCGAGGGGTCGTGCCCAGGCTGCCGTACGTGGCGGTGCCGAGGCGGGAGGCGGAGCGGGCGCGTCGGGCGCTGGCGCGGGAGTCGTTGTTGGTGCGGGGCGTGAGGGTGCGTCGGGAGGGGGATCGGGTGCTCTTTCCGGTGGAGGACGCGGGGGAGGCGGCGCGGGTGTTGGAGCGGGAGGGGGTTCCGTTCGAGTCGGGTGAGGGCGAGTTTGAGTCGGTCTGCTCGGGTCCGAGGAGCGTGGAAGAGGTGTTGGAGGAACGGTTGGGCGTGTCCTGCTCGGTGTCGTACGACGTGGTGGGTGACGTGGCGGTGGTGCAGGTGCCGGAGGAGTTGGAGGGGCGCGAGGAGGAGGTGGGTCGGGCGATCATGGAGGTGCACGGGCGGGTGCGGGCGGTGTTCGAGCGGGGGCCGGTGCGGGGGGTCTTTCGGGTTCGGGAGCTGCGGCGGATCGCGGGTGAGGGGCCGCCGGTGACGGAGCATCGGGAGCACGGGTGCCGGTTTCGGGTGGACCTGTCCCGGTGCTACTTCAACCCGAGGTTGGCGACGGAGCGGCGGTTGCTGGCGGAGGAGGTGGTGGAGGAGGGGTCTCGGGTGCTGGACATGTTCGCGGGCGTGGGTCCGATCACGGTGATCCTGAAGCGGTTCGTGCCGGACGTGCGGGTGGTCGCGTGCGAGCTGAACCCGGTCGCGTACCGGTACCTGCTGGAGAATCTGGAGCTGAATCGGGTGTCGGCGCGGGCGTTTTTGGGGGACGCGGGGGAGGTGGTGCGGTTGCTCGGGCGGTTCGACTACGTGATCATGAACGCGCCGAAGTTCGCGCACCGGTTCCTGCGGGCGGCGGCGCGGGTGGTGCGCTCGGGCGGGCGGCTCGTGTACTATCGGATCGCGGGGTCGGTGGGGGAGGCGTTTGAGGAGGTGCGGGAGCGGTTGGGGGAGGGGGTGGAGTTGGAGTCGTGGCGGGAGGTGAAGCCGTACTCGCCGGAGGAGTCGTTGTTCCGGCTGGTGGTGCGGGTGCCCTAGTCCAGGCGCTTGCGGAGCTCGTGGAGGAGGATGGCGGCGGCGCCGATCTCGCCGATGTTGCCCTCGGTGGCGATGTACACGGCCCGATCGCCGAGCTCCAGTTCGCGCTTGCTGAGGCCGGGTCGGGCGCTGCCGAAGACGAACCAGACGTCCTTGCCCCGCTCGATGAGCTCGGTGACCTCGTCGAAGTCGAGGGGCTCGGTGCCGCCGTGCTCCTTGTCCTCGGCCATGAAGGTCACGTCGGGTTCGAGGGTCTCGAGCGCCTCCTTTAAGTCCTGGAAGACGTGGAGTTCGGTGCCGCGTTCGAGGCAGAGTCGGTGGGCGGCGGGGATCCCCTCCTGGGCGGCGCTGCCGAGGGCGCGGGTGATGACGAGCCGGCGGGCGCCGAGGCCGGTCACGGTCCGAGCCATCTCCTCGACCTTTCTGGGGCTGTGCACGTTGTGGTAGGTTACGGTCACAGGAATCACACGAAAACCCCCTTAACGCGCCCTTTGGGCCCGGTCTGTGGGGGGTCTTAGGTTTGAGGGCTAGGACGCTGGCCCTGGTGGTCGCGGCGATCGTGGCCGCGATCGGGGGTTCGTTGGGGTACTATTACTACCAACAGCGGGCGAACGTGGTCCGGATCGGGTACCAGCCCAGTGACCACCACACGGCGCTGTTCGTGGCGATGGAGAAGAAGATGTTGGAGCGGGAGGGGTTGAAGGTCGAGGTCTACGAGTTCAAGGCGGGTCCGCCGGAGACGCAGGCGTTGGCGGCGGGTAAGATCGACGTGGCGTACATCGGCTGCGTGCCGGCGATCACGGCGTACTGCAAGGGCGTGCCGATCAAGATCGTGGCGGGCGTGAACCAGGAGGGTTCGGCGATCGTCGTGCGGAAGGATGAGGCGGGCAAGATTCGCAGCCTGAAGGACCTCAAGGGCAAGCGCGTGGCGGAGCTGATGAAGGGCTCCATTCAGGACTGCATGCTGCGGACCGCGCTGCAGCGGGAGGGGCTGAACCCGGATAAGGACGTGGACATCGTGGAGATGAAGACGGCGGACGCGGTGAACGCGCTGGGGGCCAAGCGGATCGACGCGTTCATCGAGCCGGAGCCGGGTCCGACGCTGGCGGAGAAGAAGGGGTTCGGCGTGCGGTTGATGGACACGGGTAAGATCTGGCCGGGTCATCAGTGCTGCGTGCTGGTCATGCGGAAGGACTTCATGCGGCGGTACCCGGACGTGGCGAAGAAGGTGCTGCGGGCGCACGTGCTGGCGACGCGGTACATTCACGAGCACCCGGAGGAGGCGGCGCGGATCGCGGCGAAGTGGCTGAAGACGTCCCCGGACGTGGAGCGGGAGGCCATGAAGCACATTAAGTTCACCGTGAGCGTGAACGTGGACAGCGTGAAGATGTTCGCCCGGTTCCTGAAGCGGCTGGGGTACATTAAGCGGGAGCCGGACTGGTCCGACTTCATCGACCTGAAGCTGCTCCGGCAGCTGGCGTAGGGGGGTGCGCGTCGATCCTCGGGGAGCGCGACCGGCGCGTTGAGCTGGCGCTGAAGGTCGGGGTGCCGGTGGCCCTCGTCGGCGTCTGGGAGCTGGTGAGCCGGCTGGCCCTCGTGAACCCGGTCCTCCTCCCGCCCCCCTCCCGGGTCTTCCTGGTGTTCGTGAGCAAGCCCGGTGAGGTGCTGAGGAACGCGGCGACGAGCCTGTACCGCGTGCTCGTCGGGTACTCCATCGCCGCGGCGCTGGGCGTGGGTACGGGCATCCTGGTGGGCACGTTCCGCACGGCGCGGGCCGCGCTGGACGTGGTGATCGAGCTCCTCCGACCGATCCCGCCGATCGCGTGGATCCCGCTGGCCATCCTCTGGTTCGGGATCGGGGACCCGGCCGCCTTTTTCATCATCTTCATCGGCGCGTTCTTCCCCATCTTCCTGAACACCGTCTCCGGGATCCGCAACGTCGACCGCGTGTACATCGAGGCGGCGCTCAACCTGGGCGCGGACGACGCGGCGCTCATCCGCCACGTGCTCGTCCCGGGCGCGATGCCCAGCATCCTCACCGGGCTCCGCGTGGGGCTCGGCATCGGCTGGATGTGCGTGGTCGCGGCGGAGATGATCGCGGCCAAGTCCGGCCTCGGGTACATGATCATCGAGGCTCAGCGCATCCTCGCCACGGACGAGGTCATCGCCGGCATGCTCACGATCGGCGTGCTCGGCCTCCTCATGGACCGCGGCTTCAGAGCGCTCGAAGGGAGGCTGCTGCGATGGAGGTGATCCTGGAGGTAGAGGACCTGAGGAAGAGCTACGATGACCTGCTCGTCCTCAACGGGCTCACCTTCGAGGTCGCGAAGGGCGAGTTCTTCGCCATCGTCGGGCCCAGCGGGTGCGGCAAGACCACCCTCCTCCGGATCATCGCCGGCCTCGAGGACTACGACGAGGGCCGCGTCCTCGTGGACGGGGAGGAGGTCACGGGGCCCGGCCCCGACCGGGCCATGGTCTTTCAGGAGTACGCCATCTTCCCCTGGAAGACCGTCCTCGAGAACGTCATGTTCCCGCCCCTCATGCGGGGCAAGGACCGCGAGGAGGCCGAGCGGATCGCCCGCCGGTGCCTCGAGGTCGTCCCCGGCCTCGAGGGCTTCGAGGACGCGTACCCCAAGCAGCTCTCCGGCGGCATGAGGCAGCGCGTCGCCATCGCCCGGGCCCTCGCCGCCGAGCCGAAGATCCTGCTCATGGACGAGCCCTTCGCCGCCGTCGACGCCCAGACGCGCAACAGGCTGCAGGAGGAGCTCCTCAAGATCTGGCAGAAGACCGGCCAGACCATCCTCCTCGTCACCCACAACGTCGAGGAGGCCGTCTTCCTCGCCGACCGCGTGATGGTCCTCTCCCAACGCCCCGCCGAGATCGTGGACATCGTCGAGGTCGACCTGCCCCGACCCCGGGACCGCACCGACCCCGAGTTCGTTAAAATCCGGGCCGAGATCCTCGAGATGCTCGGCGCCCGATGAGGAGAAGAGGGTTAGCCGAGCCGTGACGAGCGTTTGCCGGCCCGAGGCCCCCACGCTCTGGGAACGCCTCGGCTGCCCCACCCTCGCCTTCAACGCCCCCATGTCCGGCCACACCGACCCCGAGTTCGCCGCCCGCGCCGAGCGGCACGGCGCCGGCATGGTCTTCCTCGGCGGCTACCCCGGCGACGAGCCCACCTACCGCGCCTCCCGCCGCGTCGCCCGACGCCGCCCCGAGTTCGCCCTACCGCCCGAGCGCCTCCCCGACGAGCTCTCCCGCGTCGACGTGAGCGTCCCCGTCGCCGTCAACGTCCGGCTCACCGACCCCCGCGCGGCCGCCGAGCTCGCCGGCGACCTCGCCGGACTCGTCGACGTCCTCGAGGTGAACGCCCACTGCCGACAGCCCGAGCTCGTCGAGGCCGGCGCCGGCGAGGCCCTCCTCGAGGAGCCCGAGCGGCTCGCCGAGCTCGTCGAGGCCGTCGCCGAGCACGACGTGCGCGTCTCCGTCAAGCTCCGCGGACCCCACCCCGGCTACCCCGACGCCCTCCGGGAGCTCCGCGACGCGCCCGTGGACGTCCTCCACGTGGACGCGATGAAGCCCGGCGAGCCCACCTACGACCTCCGCTACGTCCGCCAGGCCGCCCGCCTGAACGCCGAGGTCATCGGCAACAACTCCGTGCGCACGCCCGAGGACGTCGACCGCATGTTCAAGGCCGGCGCCACCGCCGTCTCCGTCGGCCGCCCGCTGCTCGACGGGAACTGGGACGTCCTCGAACGGCTCGCCGAGCACACCCGGCTCGGGGGACGGGCCGGCCGCTCGCGACGACAATCAATTTAACTCGAGAGCCCTCGGCACCGGACCGGAGCGCGCGGGGGCGCCCGAGCCTGGTCGAAGGGGCGGGACTTAAGATCCCGTGGCCGTAGGGCCGTCCCGGGTTCAAATCCCGGCCCCCGCACCAGCGGGAATCGTTACGAGACTCGTAACAATTCCCGGTCCACCCTCCCCGGCCCCCGGGTGGGGGCGGCCCTTCCTTTGTAATCAGGCGGAACCGGGCCGCGGGGGAGCCGGCCGTGCGCGCGCTCCTACGGTCGGTGCTCCGGGCGCTGTGGATGCCCGTGGTGCGCCGGGCGCTGCTGATCCTGGTCGTCATCCTCCTCGCGGGCACGGTGGCCTTCCACCTCCTGGAGCGGTGGCCCCTCCTCACCGCCCTCTACTTCACCGCCGCCACGATCACCACG